>MDSY01127718.1_pt1 | contig 81669 bp, 77 predicted proteins | sample 811131 | NCBI WGS metagenome assembly MDSY01 (sample SAMN05326643, study PRJNA326480) | marine metagenome | isolation source: seawater | place: Atlantic Ocean: South West | collected 2010 | reverse complement strand
TGCCATTGACCGCACCCAACCCGCCGCCGACGGCCAGCGCCGACGGCCTCGGATCAACCCATCTTTTGAAACCGACCAGAAGTGACATCATGCCTGCAGACGAACCGAAAAAGGCGGATTCATCCTCCGCTGACACAAAAGACGACATCATTTTTCGCAAGCCCGAGAGCCCGGACGGCCCGCGGGTGCACAAGCTGATCGCGGAATGTAAGCCGCTGGATGAAAACTCCGTGTACTGCAATCTGCTGCAGTGCACGCACTTCGCGGACACTTCGGTGGCCGCGGAAATGGATGGCGATCTGGTGGGCTTCATCTCCGGGTACATCCCGCCCAAGCAGCAGAACACGCTGTTCGTGTGGCAGGTGGCGGTGCACGGCAAGGCACGCGGCAAGGGTCTCGCCAAGCGCATGCTGGCGGAACTGATCAAGCGCGACGAAGCGGAAAACGTTCAGTTCATCGAGACCACCATCACCCCGGACAACGAAGCGTCCTGGGGTATGTTCCGCAGCTTCGCCTACGAGCGCCGGATGCCCACCGAAGAGTTCATCCTCTTCGATTCACGCATCCATTTCGCCGGCGAGCACAATGATGAACATTTGCTGCGCATCGGGCCGTTCAACCGCGACGACGCCTAAAACGAATTGAGACACAGCGAGGTAGAGAGAACCATGGATACGGATATTTTTGACAGCATTGAGTCCGAAGTTCAAAGCTACGCACGCAGCTTCCCGGTGGTGTTCCAGAAAGCCAAGGGCAGCTATCTGTACGACGAAGACGGCCAGGAGTACCTGGATTTTCTGGCCGGCGCGGGCACGCTGAACTACGGCCACAACAATCCGGTTCTGAAAAAAGTCCTGCTCGACTACATCGAGAACGATTCCATCGTGCACGGCCTGGACATGCACACCGTGGCCAAACGCGATTTTCTGCAAGCGCTGGAAGACTATGTGCTGAAGCCGCGCGACATGGACCACGTGGTCCAGTTCCCCGGCCCCACCGGCACCAACGCGGTGGAAGCAGCACTGAAGATCGCCCGTAACATCAAGGGCCGCGAAAACATCATCAGCTTCACCAACGGCTTCCACGGTGTGACCCTGGGCGCGCTGTCCACCACCGGTAACAGCCACCACCGTGGCGCCGCCGGCGTCACCATGGGCGGCGTCAGCGTGATGCCGTACGACGGCTACCTCGGCGACGCCTTCGACACCACCGAGTACCTGGACAAGGTGCTGCTGGACTCCTCAAGCGGCGTCGACCATCCGGCCGCCGTGATCGTGGAAACCGTACAGGGCGAAGGCGGCATCAACGCGGCCAGCTTCGACTGGCTGCGCAACCTGGAGCGCGTCTGTCGCAAGCACGACATGCTGCTGATCCTGGACGACATCCAGGCCGGCTGCGGTCGTACCGGCACTTTCTTCAGCTTCGACAATGTCGGCATCAAGCCGGACATCATCACCCTGTCCAAGTCGCTGAGCGGCTATGGCCTGCCCCTGGCGGTGGTGCTGCTGAAGCCGGAGCTGGACCAGTGGAAACCCGGTGAGCACAACGGCACCTTCCGCGGCCACAACCTGGCGTTCGCCACCGCCGCCAAGGCGCTGGAACACTTCTGGAGCGACGATACCTTCGCCAAGGAAGTGCAGAAGAAGGGTGACCTGATCACCGACCGGTTCCGCGATATCGCGTCCGGCTACGACGATCACTGGTTCTACCTGAACGGCCGCGGCATGATGCAGGGCCTGGTCTGCCGTGACGGCGAAATGGCCGAGGAAATCACCAAGGCCGCGTTCAAGCGCAAGCTGGTGATCGAAACCTCCGGCGCCGACGACCAGGTGATCAAGACCCTGTGTCCGCTCACCGTGACCGAGGACGAGATCAACCACGCCATGGACGTGCTCAAGGAAAGCGTCGAAGAAGTGATGAAAGACCGCATCAAGCGCGGCGACGCCAATTCCGTTTCCAGCCTGGCAGGCTGAACCCTTCCGGACTTCCCGGCCGCCCCGCGCGGCCGGGCTTCCCTGTTTTTTTCCATTTTTGTTTTTGGAGGTGTAGATGATCGTTCGCACTCTGGCGGAAGCCGAGAAAACCGACCGTCGCGTGGTCGCGGAAAACGGCAACTGGCAATCCGTTCGCCTGTCCCTGAAAGAGGACGGCATGGGCCATTCCTTCAATATTACCACCATCTTTAAAGGCACCAAGACCCACATCAAATACGCCAACCACTGGGAATCCGTTTACGTGATTTCCGGCAAGGGCAAGATCGAGATGGTGGAAAGCGGCGACGTGCACGAGCTGACGCCAGGCACCATTTACCTACTCGACCAGCACGACGAGCACTACCTCTATGGTGGCGAGAACGAGGACATGGTGGTGGCGTGCGCCTTCACCCCGCCCCTCAGCGGCAAGGAAGTGCACGACGAGAACGGCGTCTACCCGGCCGATCTTGACTGACAGCGGCGCCTGCCGGCCAAGCGAAGAGAACGGAACCCCAGGGTTCCGTTTTTTTTGGCCTGCGCCCCGGGACTCGACAAAAGTCTAATTCCACGGCGCTCCGGAAGCGGGCAAGGTACCGGGCATATCAAGTGCGGGCCAGACCCGCCGACAGCCGGATAACAATAAATCGAACCCCGAACAAACGGCTTGGGAGAGTTTCCGCAGGACCCTGGACGCCCGCGCCAAACCGCACGGGTCGTCCGCTTGAACATCAAGCTGATTCTGATTTTCCACGTCCTTACCTCGGCTGCCAGGCGGCGGCCCCTCTTTTTATTTCTGATTCCTCGCACCGCGGGGCGCGCCGGCGCCGCTTAGACGCTAGTATTGTATCGTCCGGAGATAAAACAGGTCCTAATAATGAGAATACTGATCGCCGACGACCATCCGCTGTTCCGCGCCGCTCTGCGTCAGGCCGTGGAAGTAAGCTTCAAGGACGCCCGTATCCAGGAGGCCGATTCCCTGGCGTCGCTGGAAAAGCTGGGCGACGACCAGGTCCCCTTTGACCTGATTCTGCTGGACCTGCACATGCCGGGGACCCATGGCTTTTCCGGGCTGATCTATCTGCGCGAGCTTTACCGGCGGGTGCCGCTGGTGGTGATCTCCGCCAACGAGGAGCTGGAAGTGATCCAGCGGGCGCTGCAGTTCGGCGCCGACGGTTTTATTCCCAAGTCGGCCTCGGTGGAAGCGATGACCCAGGCGGTGCTGAAAGTGATGGAAGGCGAACGCTGGGTGCCGGAGAAGGCACGCCGCCCGCTGCCGCCGGATCTGCCCGACTTCGCCGCCATGCGCGAGCGCATCACCAGCCTGACGCCGCAGCAGTTCCGGGTCATGGGCATGCTCATGGAAGGGCTGCAGAACAAGGTGATCGCCTATCAGCTGGACGTGTCCGAAGCCACCGTCAAAGCCCACATGACCGCCATCTTCCGCAAGCTCGGGGTGCGCAATCGTACCCAGGCGGTGCTGGCCCTGAAGGATCTGGCCATCGAGCCGCCCGGCCTGGCCTGAACCCTGCGCACCTTAAGCGCCGCGCCTAGAGCGCGCGCAGCACCTCCAGCAACGCGGCCTCGCTGACCGGTTTCTGCAGAAAGCCCACGCCCTGCTCACGGGCCCGCACGCGCACCTCGGCGCGGCGGTCGGCGGTGATCAGCATCGCCGGCACCACATCCTCCCAGCAGCCGTCCAGCGCGTCGATCACCTGAAAGCCGGTCTCGCCGTCGTCGAGCTGATAATCCACCAGCAACAGGTCCGGCGCCGGCCGGCCCCGGGCTTCCTCCAGGGCGTCGGCGCGGGAGCGGGCGACGATCGGGTCACAACCCAGGGCGCGCAGCAGCGCCTCCAAGCTGGCCAGCAACGCCGGATCGTTATCCACACAGAACACCCGCAACCCGGCCACGTCGCGCTGATCGGACACCGCCGGTTCCGGCGGGGACGCCACCTCCGGCTCGCCCACCACCAGCGGCACGGAAACGGCGAACACGGTGCCGCGCCCGGGCCAGGAGCGCACACTGATGCGGTGCTCCAGCAGCCGGCAGATACGGTCGGCGATCGCCAGCCCCAGACCGAGCCCCTTGATCTGTCGGCGCCCCAGTTGCGGCAGGCGCTGGAACTCATGGAACACGCGCGCCTGCTGGTCGTCCGGAATCCCCGGGCCGGTGTCCCAGATCTCGATGGACAGCGTGTCGCCGCGACGGCGGCAGCCGAACAGCACCCGGCCGCGCTCGGTGTAACGCACCGCGTTGGAGAGCAGATTCTGGAGCACCCGACGCAACAGCGCTTCGTCGGTGCGCACCTGCAGATCACTGAACACGGTGCGCAGGGTGAGCCCCTCCGCCCGCGCCAGCACACTGAACTCCTGCCCCAGTTGCTGCATCAGCGGGCGCACCGCCACGGTGCGCGGGTGCGCCTGCGTGGTGCCGGTATCCAGACGGCTGATCTCCAGCAGCGCGGAAATAATCTGCTCGGCGGCACGCAGCGAGCTGTCGATATGCCCCAACACTTCCCGCTCATAGCCGAACGCCTCGTCCTTGCGTGCCAGGCGCTGGGACAGGGACGAGGCAAACAGCTGCGCGGCGTTCAACGGTTGCATCAGGTCGTGGCCGGCGGCGGCCAGGAAGCGGGTCTTGCCCTCGTTGGCCTGCTCCAGCTGGCTGTTCAGTTCCGAGAGCCGCCGGGTGCGCTCGGAGACCATCTGCTCCAGGTTCTCGTTGATCTGGCGCAGGGCGATTTCGTCGCGCTTGCGTTCGGTGATGTCCATGTAGGTGCTGACGAAACCGCCGCCCTCCATGGGGTTGCCGCGCACCTCCACGATCACCCCGTTGGGCAGCTCCCGCTCGAAGCGGTGGGCGCTGCCCTCGCGCAGTAACTGCACCCGTTTATTGACGTCCTGCTCCAGGTCGTCGCCGGCGTAAAAGCCGCGCTCGGCGTTATGCCGGTAGACTTCCTCGATGGGACGGCCCAGGCGGATAAAGCCCTCCGGGTAATCGAACAGGTTCACGTAGGCCTGGTTCCAGGCGACGATATTGAGGTCCCGGTCGACCACGCAGATGCCCTGGCTGATGGTCTCGATGGTGGTGCGCAGCAGCTGGTGGTTGAACTGGATCAGCTGCGAGGCCTCATCCATGATCCGCACCATGTCGTCGCGGCGCACGTTCTGCTTGCTGAGCAGCGAGCCCATCACAATGCGGGCGGTGGACGCGCCCATGGCGCCGGCCAGCAAACGCTCCACGTAGCGCACCAGATGCAGCGGCGCCGGCAGCGCCGGGTCCTCCGATATCTGGCGGCGCTGCAGATAATCAAAGAACAGCGCCCGCGCGCGCGGGTGGCCCAGACCCCGCTCACACACCTGCAGCAGCTCGCCGGTGGTGATCAGCGGGTGGCCCATGCCCTCGCGCCACCAGTCGGTGGGGGTGTCCACGAAGCGGGTGGCCTGAGTGTCGTCCAGCGGCGCCTGGGTGGCGCGGCGGGACAGCCACACATAGGCCAGCAGATTAAGGCTCAGGCTCCAGAACACGCCGTGGGTGAGCGGCTCCAGCCCCTCGATGGCGAACAGCGCATTGGGCCGCAGTATGCCCAGCCCCAGCAGACCGGCCCGGTTGAGGTAATCCACCCACTCCACCGGCAGCATCAACGGCAACAGCAGGCAGTAGCCCCACACCAGAAAGCCCACCGCCAGGCCGACAAAGGCGCCGCTCTGGTGGCCGCGCCGCCAGTAGAGCCCGCCCAGCAGCGCCGGCGCCAGCTGCGCCACCGCCGCGAACGACAGCAGGCCGATGCGCGCCAACCCTTCAAAACGGTCGATCAGAATATGGAACAGGAACGCCAGCGCCAGCATCACCACAATGCTCAGCCGTCTGAGCAGACGCACCTGGTTACTCAGGTCCGAGAGTTCCTCGTCGCCCTGGATCCGGTACTGCACCCAGGCGGGCATCAGCACCTCGTTGGTGAGCATGATCGCCAGCGCCATGGTGGACACGATCACCATGCCGGTGGCCGCCGCGATGCCGCCGATGAACGACAACAGCAGCAGCCCCTGATTGTCGGCCGCCATGGGCAGCGACAGCATGTACATATCCGGCTGCGTGGAGCCGGGCTGGGTGATCATGCCGGCGGCCACGATCGGCAGCACGAACAGCGCGAACAACCCCAGATAGGTGGGCAGCACCCAGCGGGCGGTGCGCAGGTGCTGCAGGTCGTTGTTTTCCACCACGCCGGCATGGAACTGGCGGGGCAGGCAGATGATCGCCAGCATCGACAGCAGCAGCGCGGTGACGAAGCTCTGCGAAAACAGGGCCGGCTCGAACACGGAGCGGATCGCCGGCACGTCACGGACCCGCTGCCACATGTCCACCGGGCCGTCGAAGATCGCGAACAGGCAGAACAGGCCGATGATCACGAACGCCACCAGCTTGATGAAGGATTCAAAACTCACCGCCAGCATCAGCCCGGACTGGTGCTCGGTGGCGTCGATATGGCGGGTGCCGAACAGCAGCGTAAAGATCGCCATCAGAGTGGCCACCACCAGGGCGATGTCCGGCGACGGCGCCACCTGGGGGCCCACCACATGCTCGAAGGACAGGGTCACCGCCTTGAGCTGCAAGGCGATGTAGGGCAGCACGCCGACCACCGCCACCAGGGTCACCAGCACCGCCAGTTGCCGGGACTTGCCGTAGCGGGCGGCCATGAAGTCGGCGATCGAGGTGATGTGGTGCTGCTTGCCCACCGACACCAGCTTATAAATCAGCTCGCCGCCCAGCAGCATGGTGAGGATCGGGCCGAGATAAATGGGCAGGTAGGTCCAGCCGTTGCCGCTGGCCTCGCCCACGGCGCCGTAAAAGGTCCAGGAGGTGCAGTACACGCCCAGGCCCAGGCTGTAGGTCCAGGCGTTATTGACCACCCGCAGGCCGCGCCGCTCGGCGCGGTCCCCCCACCAGGCGATCACGAACAGCACCATCACATACAGCAGGGCGAACACACCCAGCTGCCAGAGACTAAACAAGAGAGCGCCTCCGTCCGATCATCACGGCTTTACCACTGAAACAGCACCGCCACGAAACGCAACACCACCGCCAGAATCATCACCAGCAAGCCGGCGCGCTGGATCTTGAACTCGGTGACCGACAGCGCCATGCCCCGGCGCCAGAAGCGCAGCACCCCGCCCCAGTCGCCGGTGCGGCGGATATACTGGCCGTAGGCCACCAGCACCAGCAGCAGGCCCAGCGCCAACAGCGCCCCTTGCAGGTATTGCATTGTTATTCTCCGTTTATGGTTCGCTTTTCAGCTTCAAGTACATCAAGGCGGCGGTGGTGGCGTCGCCGCGGGCGCTGTGCCGACCGATCACCGGCACCCCCAGCTCGCCGGCGACACGCTCGAAACGCAGGTCCGGCAGCGACTCCGGATTGCGATAATGGTGCCGCCGCCGATACAGGTCGGACAACTCGATCACCGGGTTGGGCAGGTCGAACCCCAGGGACGCACGCAGATAGCGGTTGATAATCCCCAGATCGAAATCCAGACACCAGCCCACCAGCGGCCGGTTGCCGATAAAGTCGAGCAGGTGGCGCAGGCCCTCTTCCACCGGCACGCCGTCGTGCAAGTCCACACCGCGCAGACCGTGAATGCAAATCGACTCGCCGTCCAGGCTGGCCGGCCGCGCCATGCGCAGGTCCAGCGCCGCGCCCGCCTGAACCCGGCCGGCGCTCACCGGCACCGCCGCCACCGAGACCAGCTCGGCGGTGCGCGTGTTCAGCCCGGTGGTCTCGCAATCCAGCGCCATCACTTCGTCGCCCGGTGGCGCCGCGAACAAATGACCATAGGGGCCCTTGCCGTGGCGCCGCCGTTGCACAAGACGCTTCAACATCGTTAATACTCCAGATGAAAACGCCGGGTCAGGCGCTTCTTGAACTCATTGACCACCTGCAGGGACTCCCTGAGCAGGTCTCTCTCCAACGGCGACAGCGCCTGTATCAGCAGTTGGTTGTTGCGGCCCTCTTCGTCGTTGCCCTCCAGACGGGCCAGCTGCTGCTTGAGCCGCAGCTCCGCGAACAGCGCCATGGACTCGCCCAGTTCCTCGGCGAAGCCGGTCTCCATATGCCCCGCCTCCACCAGCCTGTCGAGCCGGCCGAAGGTGCCGGTCTCACCGACGCGGTGCTGCAAAGACATGGCGCGCACCCCGTGCACCACCGGAAACAGGCCGCCCTTTTTGATATCGATGCCCTGCTGGGGCTTCTTCAGAGCGCCGAACCAGTTCAGCGGCGTGGAGAACTTCAACAACGGCCGGGCGAAGCGCGACAGGATCAGATCGTTGTTGCTGCACACCCGGAACAGGTCCCGCCGCAGCTCATCGACCAGCTCGGTGCGCCCCGCCGCCGGGTGCGCGTCGAGCAGAATCGCCAGGTTCATCATCGAGGCGTCGTCGCCCTGCTTGGCCCAGCGGCCGATGCGTGCCTTCCAGTCGGTGGCGCTGCCCACCCACTCCGGGTTGGACACCATGATGTTGCCCGGACAACGGGGGTAACCGAGGCGCAGCAGGGTTTCGGTGAAGCGCTGCATGTGCGCGTCGCGCTCGGGCCAGTTCTCCGGGTCGTCGACGATCAAGGCGTTGTCCTGGTCGGTCTTGAGGATCTGCTCGCCCCGCCCTTCACTGCCCAGCACCAGCAGGCAGCCGTGCTCCTGATGGCTCTCCGGCACCACGAACTGGAACGCCTTGCTGATGATGCGGCCGTTCAGGGCCGCCAGCAGGTCCATGGCGAAACGCATCTTGACGCCCTGCGCCATCAGCGCCTGGATCAGTTCCGGCAGACGGGCGCTGGCCATCGCCAGCGCCTCCAGGTTGTCCGCCTTCTCCACTTCCAGCCCCACCACGTAGGAGCGACTGGAGAAGAAGCTGAGCACATCGGTGAGCTCCACCACGCCCACCGGACGCCGGCCGTCCATGACCACCACCCGCTGCACCTCGTGGCGGGTCATGCTGACCAGGGCGGCGAACAGAAACTGATCCGGCGGCACCGTCACCAGCTCGAAACTGGCCAGCGCCAGGGCGCGGGAGTCCGGGGTCAGGCCGTCGTTGACCAGGCCGCGCAGCAGGTCGGTTTTGGTGATCACACCCACATGGCCGTCGCGCTCCATCAGCAGGCTGTCGGCGTTGTGCTCGTTAAGCGCGGCCACCGCCTGGGCGATGGTGCCGCCGCTGTCGAGTATCAAAGGCTGGCGCATGCATTGATGCACCTTGGCGAGCATAAAGCCCGCCATGGTCACCCCGCCCTCGCGCCGCTCGGCAAGAAGCTGGTTCTTGCTGGCGAGACGCTGGCGGAAGTAATCGTCGAATTCTTTCTGATCCTGGCACAACGACTGGAACAGGTCGGCCGGTATCAGATAACACAGTGTTTCTTCTTCAGTAATAAACCGGTAACGGCTGCGACCGTTAAGCACGCTGAGCGCGCCGAACAGATCACCGGCACTGTAGACACCAAGCCGTCCCGCCTCCGCGGGAAGGGTCGGGTCCAGTTCCAGAACCGCGCCTTTGTGAACCAGATAAACAAACTGCGCCGGATGGCGCGCTTCGATAATCACCGTACCGGCTTCGAAGTACGCCATTTCCATGGCGTTCTCGAGACGGTGGCGGTGTTCCTCGTCCAGCAATGAAAACGGTAGTTGGGTAAAGTCCACGTCGATCATGGCCAGGTCCTGAACGGAGATCGGGGCCGCGCGGATACGCGGCCCCGATATTCAGCTTACTCCGTTTGTAGTAGCGTCGTTAGTGGGCGGAAGCCCCGCCGGCGCCACGCGGTACGCGGATGTCTTCAACGATATGCTGGATGTGCTCCGGCGGCGGCGCGGTCACACGGGATACCGCGAACGCGACGATAAAGTTGAGGACCATACCGACGGTACCGATGCCCTCCGGTGATACCCCGAACAGCCAGTTCTCGGCGCTGTTCAGCTCCGGCGACACGAACTTGAAGTACACGATGTAGGAGAAGGTGAAGGCCAGGCCTACCGCCATACCCGCGATCGCGCCCTCTTTGTTCATGCGCTTGTAGAAGATGCCCATCAGAATCACCGGGAAGAAGCTGGCCGCGGCGAGACCGAAGGCGAACGCCACCACCTGCGCCACGAAGCCCGGTGGATTGATACCGAAGTAACCGGCGATCAGGATCGCCACCACCGCGGCCAGACGCGCCGCCAGCAGCTCCTGTTTCTCGGAAATATCCGGCTTAAGCGTTTTCTTCAGCAAGTCATGGGACACCGCCGACGAGATCACCAGCAACAGGCCGGCCGCCGTCGACAGTGCTGCGGCCACGCCACCGGCGGCCACCAGTGCGATCACCCAGGCCGGCAGATTGCCGATCTCCGGGTTCGCCAGCACGATGATGTCACGGTCGATATACACTTCCGCATCGTTATCGGTGACTTCGTTGGTGACCACGCGCTGACCGTGGGAGCCGGTCACTTCGCCGCGGTCGCCGGCGAAGGTCGGCGTGCCCTTGAAGGCGGCGCCGGCGGACATCTGTACCCGGCCGTCGTCGTTCTTATCCACCCAGCCGATCAAACCGGAGTTTTCCCAGTTATAGAACCAGCCCGGCAGCTCTTGGTACTCGGTCTGGTGCACGGTTTCGATCAGGTTGGTACGGGCGAAGGCGCCGACCGCCGGAGCGGTGGTGTACAGCAGGGCGATAAACAGCAGCGCCCAGCCGGCACTGATACGCGCATCACGGACCGTGGGTACGGTGAAGAAACGCACGATAACGTGGGGCAGACCGGCGGTACCGCACATCAGCGCGGCGGCGATGAAGAACACATCGATGGTGGACTTCTGACCTTCGGTATAAGCGCCGAAGCCGAGATCCTGAACAATGCCGTCCAGTCGCTCGAGCAGGTAGACACCGGTGTCGTTACCGGCGGCGTCCAGCACCGTGGCGCCGAAGCCGGTCTGCGGCAGCACATGGCCGGTCATCAGAATGGACAGGAACACCGCCGGTACCAGGAAGGCGAAAATCAATACGCAGTACTGGGCAACCTGGGTGTAGGTAATCCCCTTCATGCCGCCGAGTACGGCGTAGAAGAACACGATCGCCATGCCGATCACCACGCCCATGTTCACGTCCACTTCCAGGAAGCGGGCGAACACGATACCCACGCCGCGCATCTGGCCGGCCACATAGGTAAAGGAAATAAAGATCACGCAGATCACCGCGACGGTACGCGCCACGTTGGAATAGTAACGATCACCGATGAAGTCCGGCACGGTGAACTTGCCGAATTTTCTCAGGTAGGGCGCCAGCAGCATCGCCAGCAACACATAGCCGCCGGTCCACCCCATCAGATACACCGAGGCGTCGTAACCGGAGAAGGCGATGATACCCGCCATGGAAATAAACGATGCCGCGGACATCCAGTCCGCCGCGGTGGCCGCGCCGTTGGCGATCGGTGATACGCCGCCGCCGGCGACGTAGAAGTCTTTCGTGGATGACGCCCGCGACCAGATCGCGATACCGATATAGAGCGCGAACGAGCCACCGACGAAAAGATACGTTAGTAGTTGAACATCCATCTCTTGGTCCTCTTTGTTATTTTCCCGGCGCTCACTCTTCGTGGACGTCGAATTTGCGGTCGAGCCTGTTCATGGTGAAGGCGTACATCCAGATCAACACCAGGAACACATAGATCGAGCCCTGCTGGGCGAACCAGAAACCCAGTTTGAAACCGAAGAACTGAATGTTATTGAGTGCATCCACGAACAGGATGCCGCAGCCGTAGGACACTACGAACCAGATGATGAGATAGGTGAAGATGAGCTTGAGATTAGCGGCCCAGTAGGCACGGGCGTTTTCTTCTCTCATTTGTTTACCCCTTTGCGCACTGACAAACACGGGACCCGCGTTGACACGGGCCAGCTGGCTCAAGAGTAAACAAAGGTGTGTTCAGCCACAGTATGACTTTAGTCGAAGGGCTTGGAGCGTGTTCAGCGGACGTAGAGCGCGCGCATCAGCCAGTCGTTCAGCGACACCACCGCGCCGCCCTTGTGCAGGGCTTCGATGAAGCAGTCCTGAAGATCGCACAGATCACCGTTGAGAAATTCCGGCTGAAGCACGCCGCCGTGAGAAACCTGCACATCTTCCCAGCCAAAGCGCCGGGCGATTTCTTCCACCAGTTTGAAGTCATGGAGGCTATAACGGGGGCGACGGCAAAAAACAATCAGAACATAGCGTTCCCCGGCCTCGTATTCCGGTTCCATGGCCTTGGTCGCCTCACCCTCGGCGAAAAAAGCGTGTACCTCGTACATGTTCCGCTCTCCTGCAAAACCCAGTTCATATAAACGTCTTTTAAGGGATAGCACGGACCATGCCGGTGTCGTGATCGAAAAAAGGTTAAAGGCCCCCCCAAAAAAATGAAAACATGCGGCAGGGGATGCCGGAGCCGCGGCGAAGAAGCCCGTATATCGGGACTTACAGCAATAAAGGGGTACCCGGGGCTGGGCTCAAGCCCGGGCTCCGAGAAGGGTGGAAAAGGCCTTGACGAGGCCTTTGGAAAGGCAGGTTTCGGCCTAAAAAGATACAACCTGGCCGTCGTTGTTTCCCCCTGACTCGCGCTCCAGAATGGCGCGCAGATCCGCCAGCCGCGTCTCGCGCTTCACCGACTCCATCAGCGGCCCCGCTTGCGGCCAGCGCCGGCGGCTGTAGCTGAGCCATTGCTTGACCCGGCCGCACAGCTGCGCCTCGCTGCCGGTGCCGACGATATCGGCGCCGAAAGCACGCAATACCGCCAGCACTTCCGTCCAGCCGGCGGGTTCGCCGCCCGCCACTTCGCGGGTCAGCAACGGGTTGGCCACCGCGCCGCGCCCCAGCATCAGATCCTGGCAACCGCTCTCCGCCTGGCAGCGGCGGGCGTCCTCGAGGGTCCATATTTCGCCGTTGGCGATCACCGGCAGAGTGACCCGCTCACGGATGGCGCCGATCCGGTCCCAATAGGCCGGTGGCCGGTAACCCTGCCGCTTGGTGCGGCCGTGCACGGTGAGCCAGGCGGCGCCGGCCTCCTGCACGCCCAGAGCGTTATCCAGCGCCAGATCCATGTGCTCGTTGCCGAGCCGCATTTTCACCGACACCGGTATGTGGGCGGGCACCGCCGCGCGCACCGCCCGGGTCACCGCGTGCACCCGCTCCGGCTCATCCAGCAGGATGGCGCCGCCGCCATGGCGGTTGACGATCTTCGCCGGGCAACCGAAATTGAGGTCGATGGCCGGCGCCCCCAGTGCCACCGCCTGGGCGGCGTTGTCCGCCATGCTCACCGGGTCCGAGCCCAGCAACTGCAGATGCACCGGGGTGCCGGAACGGGTGCGGGCGCCATCGCGCAGCTCCGGGCACCAGCGGTAGAAGACACGGGGCGGCAACAGCTCGCCGCTGACGCGCACGAACTCGCTGACACACCAGTCGTAGGTGCCGACATCGGTGAGGGCCCGGCGCACCCAGAAGTCCGCCAGACCCTCCATGGGGGCGAGGATCCGTTTCATGGGCGCGGATTCTAGCACCCATGGGCCGCTCAGGTGTTAAGGATCACCCCGCCGTTGACGTGCAGGGTCTGGCCGCTGACGTAGGAGCTGTCGGCGCTCGCCAGATAGACATAAGCCGGCGCCACCTCACACGGCTGCCCGGCCCGGTTCATCGGCACCTGCCCGCCGAACTTGGCGACCTTCTCTTCATCGAAACTGGCCGGAATCAGCGGCGTCCAGATCGGCCCGGGGGCTACCGCGTTAACGCGGATGCCCTTGCTGATCAGCGCGGTCGCGAACGAACGCACCAGCGCCTGTACCGCGCCTTTGGTGGCGGTGTAGTCGAGCAGCGTGGGGTTGCCTTTGAACGCATTGATCGAGGACGTGGAGATAATCGTGTCGCCCTCGTGCAGGTGCGGCAGCGCCGCCTTGGTGAGATAGAAATGGCTGAACACATTGGTGCGGAAGGTGCGTTCGAGCTGGTCGTTTTCCAGTTCGGTGATCTCCTTCCAATCGTATTGTTCCGCCGCGTTATTCACGACGATATTAATATCGCCCAGGTCATTGAGGGTACGGGCGACAGTCTCATGGCAGAACGTGGGATCGCCGACATCGCCACGAATCAACACGCAACGGCGGCCTTCCGCTTCGACCAGATCAGCGGTCTCCCGTGCGTCGGTTTCCTCTTCCAGGTAGACCAGCGCGCAATCCGCGCCCTCGCGGGCGAAATGCAGCGCCACCGCGCGCCCGATACCGCTGTCGCCGCCGGTGATCAATGCCACCTTCCCGAGAAGCTTATCGGAGCCGCGATACTCATCACGTATGTACTGCGGCTCCGGCGTCATCCGGTGTTCGTCGCCCGGCTGCTCGTCTTGATGTTGGGGTGGAAAATGCGATGTGTCGCTCATGGTTGCTCTCCTTGCAGAGTGAGTCGGCCTGCGTCCAGCGGCCGGGAATGGCTTTCAACATGGATCAGCATAGGAGAGGGCCGCTCAAAACGGCCAGCGTCGGGTCGTAAAATCATGGTAAGTCGGGGGAAGGGACGAGCGGCGAGACCGAAACGGAGCGGCGAAAGAGCCCCGCCGGCTCCGCAAGCGAAACGCCATAGATTAAGGAGATCAGAGGAAGAAGCCGCTTGCGACGACCCGGCGGGCATTTCACTATAGGACGGCGCCCGGCGAGGCGGAAGGGCGTGTTTAGACCCTTTTGGAATCAACTGGAACTGCTCATTACGGCGCCATCCGTTGTGAGCACTCACACACCTCCAGAGTCAGGAGTTGCGCCGATGACCACCTACGAAGGCGGCTGTTTGTGCGGCCAGGTCCGCTACCGGATCAGCGGCCCGTTTCACCAGTTCCACCTGTGTCATTGCTCGCGCTGCCAGCGCTTCAGCGGCACCGCCCACGCCGCCAATCTGATCGCCGCGGCGGACGCGCTGGAATGGCTCAAAGGCGAGGACCAGGTACGCCGTTTCGATCTGCCCGGGGCGAAAAGCTTCGCCCGGGCGTTCTGCACGCAGTGCGGCAGCATGGTGCCCCATGAGAAACGCGATGGCAGCGGCGTGATCGTGCCCGCCGGCGGACTGGACCAAACCCCGGACCTGGCCCCCAACGATCACATCTTCTATGCCGACCGGGCCGGTTGGTACGACACCGGCCTGGGCGCGAAGAAGTACGACGGGCCGCCCGGCGCCTGAAGCCAGGGCCGGCGGCCGCCCCAATTGACCCCCCGGCGGTGCTGAAGTATGTTGCGCCGGCCATCCCACGAGGTCACCCGAGGTTATCGCACACATGGCCAAAAAGACCCCGCAACTGGAACAATCCCTGGACAGCCTGGAAGCCCTTGTGGAACGCATGGAGTCCGGCGAGCTGACCCTGGAAGAATCCCTGCAGGCGTTCGAACAGGGCGTCAAACTGACCCGCGAGTGCCAGCAGGCGCTGAGCCAGGCGGAGCAGAAGGTGCGCATCCTGCTGGAGCAGGACCCGCAAGCCGAGCCGGTGCCTTTCGAAGGCCGCGATGACCAGTAACCTCAACGCCCTGGACCCGCTCAACGCCACCGTGCGCGCGCGGCTCGACCAGGCGCTGCGCGACCATCTGCCGGACCCCGCGGCCAGCGACGCCCCGCGCCTCGCCGAAGCGATGCGCTACGCGGCCCTGGCCGGCGGCAAGCGGATCCGCCCGATGCTGGTGTACGCCGCCTGCCGGCTCGCCGGCGGCAGCCTGGAACAGGCCGACGTGCCGGCGGTGGCGGTGGAGCTGATCCACGCCTACTCCCTGGTCCACGACGACCTGCCGGCGATGGACGACGACGACCTGCGCCGGGGCCAGCCCACCTGCCACCGCGCCTTCGACGAAGCCACCGCGATCCTCGCCGGGGACACCCTGCACACCTTCGCCTTCGAGCTGCTCAGCCGCGCCGGCGACTACCCGGACGGCGCCCGCGTGGGCATGGTGCGCGCGCTCACCCAGGCCGCCGGCGGCGCCGGCATGGCCGCCGGGCAGATGCAGGACATGGCCGCCCACGGCCAGCTGCAGGACGTGGCCGCCCTGGAACGCATGCATTACCTGAAAACCGGCCGCCTGATCACCGCCAGCCTGACCCTGGGCTACCTGGCCGCCGGCCGCCCGGACGCCGAGCTGGCGCGCAATCTGACCGCCTACGGCGACGCCATCGGCCTGGCGTTCCAGATCCAGGACGACATCCTCGACGTGACCATGGACACCGAACAGCTCGGCAAACCCAGCAAGTCCGACGAGAAGCACGGCAAAAGCACCTTCCCGGCCCTGCTCGGCCTGCAGGCCAGCCGCGAGCGCGCCCAGGCCCTGTGCCGGCAGGCCCGCGCCGCCCTCGCCGGCTACGGCGACGCCGCCGGGCCGCTGCAACAATTGGCGGACTACATCGTGCAGCGTTCCCACTAGCGTTGATTGCCCCTCGCAATCACTGACGGCGGGCCCCAAGGATCGTTATAATGCCTCCCCTTGCCAAGCCGACGCCGACTGATTCAGGCTCCCAACCAATGCAAAAGACGTTTACCGACATTCCGCTGACCCGCCCCCACACGCCGTTGCTGGACCGCATAGGCGCGCCGGCGGACCTGCGGCGACTGCCCGAAACGGACCTTGAGCAGATGGTGGACGAACTGCGCGCCTACCTGCTCTACGCCGTGGGTCGCGCCGGCGGGCACTTCGGCGCCGGCCTCGGCGTGGTGGAACTGACCGTGGCCCTGCATTACCTGTTCGACACCCCCCACGACCGGCTGGTGTGGGACGTGGGCCACCAGTGCTACCCGCATAAGATTCTCACCGGCCGCCGCGACGAGATTCTCACCGTGCGGCAGCAGCACGGCCTGTCCGGCTTCCCGAAACGCACCGAGTCGGAATTCGACACCTTCGGGGTGGGCCACTCGTCCACCTCGATCAGCGCGGCGCTGGGCATGGCCCTGGGCGCCGAACAGGCCGGTGACAAGCGCCGCACCGTGGCGGTGATCGGCGACGGCGCCATGACCGCCGGCCAGGCCTTCGAGGCGATGAGCCACGCCGCCCACACCCGCGCCAACCTGCTGGTGATTCTCAACGACAACACCATGTCGATCGGCCACAACGTGGGCGGGCTGGCCAACTACTTCGCGCGCATCTGGTCGTCCAAGACCTACATCGCCCTGCGCGAAGGCGGCAAGAAAGTGCTCTCCGCCATGCCGGCGGCCTGGGACTTCGTGCGCCGCACCGAAGAAAGCATGAAGAACATGGTCAGCCCGGACATGCTGTTCGAGGCGATCGGCTTCAACTACATCGGCCCCATCGACGGCCACGACATCGACGAGCTGACCGCCACCCTGGAGACCATGCGCGACCTGGAAGGGCCGCAACTGCTGCACGTCTACACCACCAAGGGCAAGGGCTTCGGCCCGGCGGAAGCGGACCCGGTGGGCTACCACGCGATCAACAAGATCGAGCCCAAGGCGAAAGTGGAAGTGGCCAAGCCGGCCAAACCGAAGAGCCCCAAGTACCAGGAAGTGTTCGGCCAGTGGCTGTGCGACCTGGCCAAGCAGGACCCGCGCCTGATCGGCATCACCCCGGCCATGTGCGAAGGCTCCGGCATGGTGGATTTCGCGCGCCGCTTCCCGGAGCGCTACCACGACGTGGCGATCTGCGAGCAGCACTCGCTGACGCTGGCCGGCGGCATGGCCTGCGAAGGCCGCAAGCCGGTGGTGGCGATCTACTCCACCTTCCTGCAGCGCGCCTACGACCAGCTGATCCATGACGTGGCGCTGCAGGACCTGGATGTGACCTTCGGCATCGACCGGGCCGGCCTGGTGGGCGAGGACGGCGCCACCCACGGCGGCGTGTTCGACCTCGCCTACCTGCGCACCGTGCCGAACATGATCGTGGCGGCGCCGTCGGACGAGAACGAATGCCGGCAGCTGCTCTACACCGCCTGGCTCCACGACGGCCCGGCGGCGGTGCGCTACCCGCGCGGCACCGGCCCCGGCGCGAAAATCGAAGACACCATGACCGCCCTGCCGGTCGGCGAAAGCCGCACCCTGCGCCAGGGCAAGGGCGACGCCGCCCTGCTCGCCTTCGGCGCGCTGGTGCCGGCGGCCCTGGAAGCCGCCGAGAAACTCGACGCCACGGTGATCGACATGCGCTGGGTGAAGCCCCTGGACCGGGCCGCGGTGCTGGACGCCGCCGCCCGCCATGACCTGGTGGTGACGCTGGAAGACCACCAGCGCATGGGCGGCGCCGGCTCAGCGGTCAACGAGCTGCTGATCGACGAAGGCGTGGTGGTGCCGGTGCTCAACCTGGGCCTGCCGGATCACTTTATCCACCACGGCAAGCGGGACGCGCTGCTCGCCGAGCACGGCCTGGACGCCGCCGGCATCGAAGCCAGCGTGCGCCAGCGCCTGAAACGCCTGCACGACGCCCTGCCCCACCGCGCCTGAACCGGCCTGCCCGGGCCGGACTAAAAGTGCCGCCAGCCCCCCGGCCGGGCGGGCTCGGTGCGGCCGTCCGGGTAGCGCAGCAGGACCGGCCCCGCCTCGGTGATCATGCCGATGTCGCTGGCCCCCGGCGGCAGAGGCCGCGCGTCGGGCCAGGTGAACAGCAAACAGTAATCGTCACCGCCGGTGAGCTGCAGCGGGTAACGGTCCGCCTCGTCCAGGGCCGCCAGCTCCTCGTTCACCGGCAACGTCGCCAGATCCAGCTCCGCGCCCAGCCCGCCGCTCGCCTTGAGGATGTGCCCCAGGTCCTGCAACAGGCCGTCGGAGACGTCGATGGCGGCCCCCGCCCGGCCCACCAGGGCGGCGCCCAGATCCAGCGGGAACACGGGCCGGGCCAGGTGGCGGGCGCTCACCGTGGCACGCTCGCCGGCCTGCCAGTGACGCAACCCCAGACCGCCCTGCCCGGGCACGCCGCCGATCGCCAGGCGCTGGCCGGCGCGGGCGCCGTTGCGGCGCAACGCACGGCCCGGCGTCACCGCGCCGGTGGCCTGGATGCTCACGCTCAAAGGCCCACGGGTAACGTCACCGCCGACCAGCGCGATGCCGGCCCGGTCCGCCAGATCGAACATGCCCTGGGCGAAGCAGGCCAGCCAGGCCTCGTCGGCCTGCGGCAGCGTCACCGACAGCAGGAACCACAGCGGGCGCGCGCCCATGGCGTAGAGATCGGACAGATTCACCGCCAGGCAGCGATGGCCCACATCGGCGGCGGGCAGGTCGTCGGGGAAGTGGTGGCCGCCGAGGCTGGTGTCCAGGGTCATTACCAGCTCGTCGCCGGCGGGCGGGAGCAGCAGGGCCGCGTCGTCGCCGGGGCCCAGCACCACGCCATCGCCCGGCGGGTGGTCCGGGCGGCGGAAGTAGCGTTCTATCAGAGCGAATTCATCCATAATCAAACGCTCCCTTTGTTATGCCACGGTCAGTCCTTGTCCGCTCCATCGTCGTCCGGGGCCTGCCGGGACGCGGCGGGGCGGTGGGCGGTCTCGGCGGAACGCAGCCGCCGCGCCAGTTTATCCAGCACGCCGTTAACGTACTTGAAGGAGTCGTCGGCGCCAAACACCTTGGCCAGCTCGATGCTTTCGTTGATCACCACCCGATAGGGCACATCCAGACGCTCCTTGAGCTCGAAGGCGCCGATGCGCAGCAGCGCCTTCTCCACCTGGGACAGCTCCTCCACCCGGCGATCCAGGAACGGGCGCAGCGCCTCGTCCAGGCCGCTCACTTCGGCGGGCACGCCGTGCAGCAGGTCGTGGAAATAGGTGCGGTCCACCTTCTGCATATCGTTGGCGGCCAGGAACTGGGCCTCGATATCGCTCAGCGTGGCGCCGGCAAGCTGCCACTGGTACAGCGCCTGCAACGCGTAGCGGCGCGCCTTGCGGCGCGCGGCGGGGGAAGACGGTACGGCGGACTGGGTCATTAAAGCGCCTTGAACAGAGAAACCATTTCCAGAGCGGACATCGCGGCCTCGGCGCCTTTGTTGCCGGCCTTGGTGCCGCTGCGCTCGATCGCCTGCTCGATGGACTCCACGGTGAGCACACCGAAGGCCACCGGCACGCCGGTGTCGTTCTGCACCGCGGCGATGCCCTTGGCGGCCTCACCGGCCACGTACTCAAAGTGGGCGGTGCCGCCCCGGATCACCGCGCCCAGCGCGATCACCGCGTCGTAGTCGCGCTTTTCCAGGATCTTCTTCACCGCCACCGGCAGTTCCCAGGCGCCGGGCACGCGGATGATCTCGATGTCATCGCGGGCCACGCCGTGGCGCACCAGGGTGTCCACCGCGCCGGCCAGCAGCGCTTCCACCACGAAGCTGTTGAAACGCGCCACCACCAGGGCGTAACGGCCGCCCACGTTGTTCAGAGTGCCTTCGAAGGTTTTGATATCGTGCATGTGTTTTTTCCCTTAGCCGTCCGCTTCCACGTATTCGACGATCTCCAGGTCGAAACCGGAAAGCGCGTTGAATTTCATCGGTGAGCTGAGCAGGCGCATCTTGCGCACGCCCAGCGCCTTGAGAATCTGAGAGCCGGTGCCGATGTTGCGATAGGTGCGCGACTCGCCCTTGGGCTTGTTGGCGGTGCCGTCGAAAAACGCCTGCAGGCGGTCCAGGGTGGGCTCGGAGTCCTCGTCCTGGCCGAGGATGATCACCACGCCGGTTTCCGCGTCGGCCACCGCTTCCAGCACCCGGTGCATGTTCCAGCCGGTGCGGCCGTTGAGCTTGGCGCTCATCAGATCGCGCAGCGGGTCCACCTGGTGCACCCGCACCGTCACTTCCTTATCCTCGTGCACCTCGCCTTTGACCAGGGCGATGTGCACGTGGCCGTCGACGGTGTCGCGGAACGCCACCAGCCGGAATTCACCGTACCAGGTGTCCAGCGGGTGCTCGGACACCGGCTCGATGGTCTGCTCGTTGAGCGCGCGGTACTGAATCAGGTCGGCGATGGTGCCGATCTTGATGCCGTGCTCCTGGGCGAAGCTCTCCAGGTCCGGGCGGCGCGCCATGGAACCGTCCTCGTTCATCACCTCGCAGATCACGCCGGCGGCCTCGCAGCCGGCCATCACCGCCAGATCACAGGACGCCTCGGTGTGCCCGGCGCGGCGCAGCACGCCGCCCGGCTCCGCCATCAGCGGGAAAATATGCCCCGGCTGGACGATGTCCGACGCCTTGGCGTGCTTGGCGGCGGCGGCCTGCACGGTGCGCGCCCGGTCGGCGGCGGAAATGCCGGTGGTGACGCCCTCGCGGGCCTCGATGGAGACGGTGAACTTGGTGCCGAAGCCGCTGCCGTTGGCGCGCACCATCAGCGGCAGATCCAGCTGCTCGCAACGCTCCTTGGACATCGGCATGCAGATCAGGCCGCGCCCGAAACGGGCCATGAAGTTGATCGCCTCGGGAGTCACGTGTTCGGCGGCCATCACCAGGTCGCCTTCGTTTTCCCGGTCCTCGTCGTCCATCAGGATCACCATCTTGCCCTGACGGATGTCCTCGATCAGTTCTTCAATGCTGTTCAGTTGCATGAAACCTACCTTTTAATGCACGCCGCGCGTGCCGGTGTTTGCGCGCCCTCGGGCGACCGCCGCGAGCTACTTCAGGAAACCGTGCTCGGCCAGGAACGACATGGATACGCCCTCCGAACCGGGCCGGGCGGCGCGCTCGCCGAGCAGCAGCCGCTCCAGATAGCGCGCAATGATATCAACTTCCAGGTTCACTGGCGTCCCCGGTTTCCAATCCTGGATGGTGGTGACGTCCTGGGTGTGGGGAATAATGTTCAGCGAGAACAGCGCACCGTCCACGCTGTTCACCGTCAGGCTGATGCCGTCCACGGTGATCGAGCCCTTCTGGGCGATGTAGCGGGCCAGCTCCGCCGGCGCCTCGATGTCGATGCGCACCGAGCGGGCGTCCGGGGTCATCGCCTTGACCGTGCCAAGGCCGTCCACATGGCCGCTCACCAGGTGCCCGCCCATGCGCGTGGAGGGCGTCATCGCCTTCTCCAGGTTCACCCGGCTGCCGCTCTTGAGCTGCTTCAGGGAGGTCAGCGACAGGGTTTCGCCGGACACATCGGCGCTGAAGCTGTCGCCGCCGGCCAGGGCGGTGACCGTCAGGCAGACGCCGTTGACGGCGATCGAGTCACCCAGCTTCACGTCGCCGAAATCCAGCTCGTCGCTGTGGATACGCAGCGTCACGTCGCCGCCACTGGGCGTCAGCGCCGCCACATGGCCCTGGGCCTCGATGATGCCTGTAAACATGGTTTGCCGCTCCTGCAGAGACACGCGGGGAGGAAGGGGCGCCTATCATAAACGTCCGGCGGCGGCGGGCCAAATGCGCACACCGCCGACGGGGGGCCGGTCAGCGCTTTCCGGCCGGGTCGGCCATTCCTTCGTAGCAGGGCAGATCGTCCAGAATCGGCCACCAGTTGGCCTTGGAGCCGGTGTAGGCGTGAAACACCGGGCGCGCCTCCAGGGGCTCGTTGAACAGCCCGGCACGGATCCGCAACACGCCGGGCAGGTCGGCCTTGCGGCTGTAGACCGGCGAGCCGCAGCGCCCGCAGAAGGCGCGGAACTTACCGGGCGAGGATTGGTATTCGGTGATCAGCTCGCGACCGCTCAGCAGCTCGAAGGCCGTCTCCTCCACCGGCGTGTTGGTGGCGAAGGGGGCGCCCTGGGCCTTGCGGCACTGCTGGCAATGGCATACCTGAATCGGCGCCAGGGGGCCGCGGACTTCAAAGGCGATGCCGCCGCACAGGCAGCTTCCGGTGTAGGATTGCACGATCTTTCTCCGTGTTGCGGGTGTGGACGCTGTGCCTCGATACCGGAGAGGATAACGACTTACCCGCGAACCGGCACTGTTTCGACACTGGAGTCCCCATGACGCTTGAAGACGCCCTCAACTGGCGCTACGCCACCAAACGCATGACCGGGGAAAAGGTCCCCGGGGAGAAAGTGGAGCGGATTCTGGAGGCGGCCCGGCTGGCGCCGTCGTCCTTCGGCCTGCAGCCCTACACCCTGCTGGTCGCCGAACCGCTGGCGCTGCGCCAGCGCATCGCGCCGGTGGCGATGAACCAGCCGCAGATCACCGAGTGCTCGCACCTGATCATTTTCGCCGCCTGGAGCCCGGTCACCGAGGCCCAGGTCGAGGAGATGGTGGATTTGATCGCCCGCGAGCGCGACCTGCCCCGGGACGCGCTGGCCGGGCTGGAGAACACCGTGAAAGGCAAGGTGGCCGGCTTCGCCTCCGAGGAAGAGGGCTTCCAGTGGGCCGCCCGCCAGGCCTATATCGGGCTGGGCATGGCCCTGGCGGCGGCCGCCATGGAGCGGGTCGACGCCTCGCCCATGGAGGGCTTCGATCCGCCCGGGCTGGACCAGCTGCTGGGCCTGCGCGACCAGGGGCTGCGCAGTGTGGCGCTGATGGGCCTGGGCTACCGGGACACCGACAACGACCGTCAGGCGGGCCAGAAAAAAGTACGCCGGCCCAGGGAAACCCTGGCCCGGCGTCTTTAGCGGCTGGCGCGCGCTCCCTGAGAGCGCGTTACAAGCGTTAGTAGCGCTTGGCGTCCAGCGCCTTGGCGGCGGCGTGGTACTCGTCGGCGAGCTGGTCGACGATATTGGCCGCCGGGCGCACCGCGTCCACCACGCCGATGCCCTGGCCGCAGCCCCAGATGTCTTTCCAGGCCTTGGCCTTGGAGCTGCCGCCGGAGCCGAAATTCATCGCCGAGGGGTCGCTTTCCGGCAGGTTGGCCGGATCCAGCCCGGCCTTGGCGATGGACGGCGCCAGGTAGTTGCCGTGCACGCCGGTGAACAGGTTGCTGTAGACGATATCGGTGGCCTTGCTGTCGACGATCATCTGCTTGTAGGCCTGGTCGGCGTTGGCCTCCTCACTGGCGATAAACATCGAGCCGATATAAGCCAGATCCGCGCCCATGGCCTGGGCCGCCAGCACCGAGGAGCCGCTGGCGATGGAGCCGGACAGGGCCAGCGGGCCGTCGAACCACTGGCGGATTTCCTGGATCAGCGCGAACGGCGACAGCTGGCCGGCGTGGCCGCCGGCGCCGGACGCCACCGCGATCAGGCCGTCGGCGCCCTTCTCAATGGCCTTGCGGGCGAAGCGGTCGTTGATGATGTCGTGCATCACCGTGCCGCCCCAGCCGTGCACCGCCTGGTTGAGCTCTTCACGGGCGCCCAGGGAGGTGATCACCATCGGCACCTTGTACTTCTCGCACAGCTCCAGGTCTTTCTCCAGACGATCGTTGGTCTTGTGCACGATCTGGTTCACCGCGAACGGCGCGGACGGCTGGTCCGGGTGCTCCCGGTCCCAGGCGGCCAGCTCCTCGGTGATGCGCGCCAGCCATTCGTCCAGCTGCGACAGCGGCCGCGCGTTCAGCGACGGGAACGAGCCCACCACCCCGGCCTTGCACTGGGCGATGGTCAAGTCCGGGTTGGAAATGATGAACAGCGGCGAGCAGATCACGGGCAGCCGCAGGCGTTTGGCGATTTCCGGGGGCAGAGACATGGCGATTCCTGTTAAGTGGGTGACGTTTACTTTGTAAATCTTTCGAATTCGAATAAACCGGGGATCGTGCTCTGGCACGGCGTCCGGTTCGGAAGGGAAATATTTACAACGTACATTTTATAAAATCAAGCGCTTCCTGACATCGGCTGGCGTCCGCCGGTGAGCGATTCGGTCAGGATTCGTCGTCGCGGCGCGGCGGCGACACCGCCATGCCCGCCAGCAGGGTGCGCATGGTCTTCTTGCGCAGGGTGTCCGCGTCGATCTCGCCGCCCAGCCGCCCGGCCATGTCCAGCACCACGATGCCGTGCAGGGTGGACCAGAACATATAGCCGATCAGGTCGGCGTCGCCGTCCATCATCCCTTCGCGGATCATATCGCGCACATAGCCGACCATGGTCTCCCGGGCGCGGCGGCTGGCGCGCACCAGTTCCGGGTAGCGGCTCTCGTCGACCTGGGAGATCTCCGACATCAGCTGGTAGGCCGCCGGATGCTCGGTGGCGAAGCGCACATAGGCGTCGCCGATGGCGCGGGCGCGCTCGCGGGCGTCGCTGCCCTGGGCCAGGCCCGCCTCCAAAGCGGCGGCGAAGCGGTCCAGCGCGGCGGCGCGCACGGTGGCGAGAATCTCGTCCTTGTCCTGGAAATAGCGGTACGGCGTCATCGGGCTGACGCCCACCCCGGCGGCGATCTGCCGCATGGTGACGTTATCCGGTCCGCGCTCCACGAACAGTTCCGTGGCCACCTCGCAGACGCGCTCGCGGAAGGCGGCGATCTCCTGGTCGGTTTTCGGCTTCTTGGGCAACGGGGCGCTCCATGGTCTGCGGGCACAGGGCCGGACGGCAAAGGCTTACAGTGTAAACCAAACGCCGGGGCCCCGGCATCACGCGGATACCGCCCGCGGCACGGGGAAAGCGTCCCGCTGCAGCCGGGCCACCAGCCGCTCCACCTCGGCCAGGGCGTCGCGTACCGACGCGTCCAGCCGCTCGCCGCCCTCCTCCTGGTACTCAATGGCGATCTCATGGAAGTGCTCGATGCCAATCAGTTCCAGCGCGGTGCGCACGCTGGCTTCAAGATGGTTCAGGTGCGCCAGCGGGCCGCCGGCGCCCAGGCCGAACCCGCCCCGGGACGACAGAATCACCGCGTGGCGCGGCCGGTCGTTGAGCAGCGGGCCCACCGGGTGATCGATGTTGGCCGGATCGAAATAGATGGTGCGCTCCACCCGCACGATCTGGTCGATCCAGGCCTTGAACGCCGCCGGGTAGCTGTAGTTGTACAGCGGCACGCCCAGCACCAGCACGTCGGCCTGGATCACCTCGTCCACCAGGCGGTCACTCTCCGCCAGCACCTGCTGCAGGGCGGCGGGGCGCTGGGCCGACGGCGTAAAGGCGGCTTCGATCCAGTCCACGGTCAGCAGCGACGGCGGCCGGACCCCCAGGTCCCGGCGCGTCACCGGGTCCTCCGGCCGGGCGGCTTTCCAGTGCTCAATAAAGTGGTGGCTCAGCCGCCGGCTGTGCGAGCCGTGCTCGTGGGTGCCGGAACGTCCGGGGCGGGGGCTGGCGTCGAGGTGCAGTAAGCGGGTCATGGTGTTATCTCCGGTCAGGGTTGGCTTGCAGGTGAGTTGATCTCACTCCTGCTTGACAGGCTTTTCATGAAACCGGAGGCTCGAGGCTGGTGTCGGAGAAGCTGTTCGATAACGTCTTTGTCCCCGCCTGCAGCCCGACCCTGGGCATCACCCGGCACGACGATCTGCACCGGCACACCCTGCTGCACTACCAGCCGCCCAGCCATTCCGGCGCCCTGCTGAGCTGGACGACCTGGCAAAAGCTGGCGCGGGTGCCCGACCTGGACATGGGCGCCGGCCTGGTGTTCTCCGACGAGACCCACACCATCACCGCCGCCCTGGACGGTCAGGGGATCGCTCTGATGAGCAAGGCGCTGATCGCCGACGAACTGGCCAGCGGCCGGCTGGTACAGCCCTTCGGCCCGGACCTGCACGCCAAACCGTTCCACCTGGTGTACCCGGAAGAGCGGCTGCGCGAGCCCGCCATCGCGGCGGTGCGGGAATGGGTGCTGGGGTTGCGTTAGGCGCCGCGCGGGCCGAACAAAATGACGCCGGCGCCGACGAGGCAGATTCCGGCGCCGAGCAGGTCCCAGCGGTCCGGGGCGCGCTGCTCCACCAGCCACAACCAGAGCAGCGACATAACGATATAGACGCCGCCATACGCGGCGTAGGCACGGCCGGCGTAGTCGGTGTCGACGAGACTGAGCAGCCAGGCGAACAGCGCCAGGCTGACCAGGCCGGGCACCAGCCACAGCGGCGTTTTCTCCAGCCGCCACCAGGCCCAGACCGAAAAGCAGCCGGCGATTTCCGCCAGGGCGGCGGCGATGTAGAGAAGCGGTGTAATCACTTATTGGTGCCTGAATTGAGCCGCAACAGCAGGTAGACGGCGAAGCCGGTGGCGACGCCGGGCACCAGCCCCAGCAGCGGCGCGATCCAGCCGTGTTTTACCGGCCGGGCCTTCGCTTCGTAAGCCACCCAGGTGGTGAGCACCACCCAGCACATGATGGTGTCCAGGGAATAGCCGGTGGCATAGGGATTGACGAAACCGGCACTGATGGCGGCGAGCAGATCCGGGTCACCGATCAGCGGCGGAATCACGATCACAACGAACAGCAGCGCGAACAGCGCCGCCCAGAGCACGAGCAGCAGGCGAAAGGTTCCGGTGGTCATGGTGAGGCCCTCATTTTTCTCAGGAGCTTAGCCCTGGCCACCCGGAGAAAGCAAAAGCCGCTTGGTAAAGAGCCCAAAGCCACAGAGACGTGTCCCGAATAAGCTGAAACGAAGAAACAACGGTTTTGACGGGCGTTTTTGGTATTCTTGCCGCTCATTTTTTAGTCGCCCCGGAAACCATGCCCGAACACTCTGCTTCCACCTTCCTGGCCGGCGCCGGGACGGATACCTGGACGCTGTGGCTGAACATCATGGCCACCGGCGCGGCCGTGGCGTTGTTGCTGCTGCTGAGTGTGTTCACCCTGGCGCTGTATCTGTACCGCGACCGGGAAGCGCCGGCGGCGCTGCAGTTCGCCCTGGCCAACCTGTGCGCCACGGTGTACATCGCCGGCGATCTGACCTCGCGGATCGACGCCGTGACCGGCGACCTGGACGCGGTGATGACGCCCTACCGCGTGGCGCTGAGCGCCGTGGTGATGGGGCTGGCGGCGCTGATCTGCATGCACCGGGTGCTGCGCCGCCGGCACGAGCCGCGCTGGCGGCTGGCGGCGATTTACCTGGGCGGCGCCCTGCTGGCCAGCGTGCTGTGGGTGGATCATCCGGCGCTGATCATCGCCAGCAACCGGCCCACCATCGAGGGCAGCCAGGTGTTCGCGGATTACGGCGCCGCCGGCGCGCCCTTCTTCGTGCTGTGCATGGTGGCGTTCAGCTACACCAACTGGCGGATGGTGCGCCGCGCCCGGCGCACCGGCGGCACCCTGGCCTGGTGGCTGACGGTGATCGGCTTCGTGCTGGTGTTTCTCACCGGGGTGCATGACACCCTGCGCGAGATGGGCGTGGAATTGCTGCCGCTGAGCGCGCTGACGCCGGGGTTCGTGGCGTTCCAGGTGGCGGCGCTGGCGGCCATGGTGATTCATTACTCGCGCACGCTCAGCGAGCGTACCGAGACCGACCACCAGCTGCGGCACCTGGCGGACAAGGCCACCCGTGACCCGCTTTCAGGGCTGTTCAACCGCGCCTTTCTGGAAAGCCATCTGGACGGCCTCGGCCCCCACGCCCGGGGCGGTCTGCTGTTCATCGACCTGGACCATTTCAAGGTCGTTAACGACCGCTTCGGCCACACCCGGGGCGACGCCTTGCTGCGCGCCGTGGCGCAACGCATCGACCACACCATGCGCGACGGTGACATCGCCTGCCGCTGGGGCGGCGACGAGTTCGTGGTGTTTCTGGCGGAGGCCAACCCGGACGCGGCGGACTCCATCGCCCGGCGCCTGCTTGAAGCCTTCGAAAATATCCCCGCCGGCGACAGCGAGGACCTGCGCATCGGCGCCAGCATGGGGTTCGCGGAGCTCACCGACGACGACTGGCGGCGCACCCTGCGCCGTGCCGACCAGGCGCTGTACCAGGCCAAGGACCGCGGCCGCGGCGTGGTCGCCATCGCCTCCTGAGGTCAGCCGCGCTGTCGGCGCCAGCCCCGCCATAGCAGCCAGGCGCCCCACACCATGGCCAGCACCATGATCGCCCGGCCGCTGTTCAGCGTCAGCGCCGCCAGCGTCTTGTCCCAGGCCAGCAGCCCGGTCTCGCCGAGAATGAATTCCCAATCATGGAAGCCGTAGGGGGAGGACTTGCCGTAGTTGCCGCCCAGTAGCGGCAGCTCGCCGGCACGGGCGTCGGCCATGTAGGGCGCGATGTCGAGAAAGTTCTCGCCGAACCACCACAGGCAGACGCTGGCGCCGAAGGTGTCGTGGCGCCGCAGCAGGGCGATGCCGCAAATCACCGGCACCAGCAGCTGCCCCAGGGTGCCGCCCAGGGAACCGATGAACTGGCCGAAAATGCCGAAGATCACGTGCCCGGCTTCGTGGAACGGCAGGTTCACGTTGTGCAGGAAGGCGGGCTGGTAACCGAGCTGGTGGAGGCTCTGTGTGATGTAGCTCCAGCCCCACACCACCAGACCCACCCAGAGCAGCGCGTACAGGGCCGGGTAACGGTAGAGGGTATCCGGTGGCACCAGCAGGCTCTGGAAAAACGCTTTCAGGCGCTCGGCGCGGTCCGGGCCCGGCGGCGTCTGATTTTCCCGCAGCTCGCGCTGGCGCTCCAGGTAGGCTTCGTACTTGTGAAAGACCAGCCCGCAGCCGCCGCAGGTGGTGTCCCCGGCGCCTCGCGGGTGCTCGCATTTGGGGCATTGCATGACGGCGACCTCCCCCCGAAATCAGCTCGCCCGGTGAAAATCCATCTGCCGTGCCGTGGCGGCGGCCAGGGTACGGCTCTGTAACCGTTCCACGAGATGCAGGCTCATATCAATGCCCGCGGAAATGCCGGCGGAGGTGACCACGTCGCCCTGATCCACCCAGCGCGGCCCGTCCTCCACCGTCAGCGCCGGGAAACGGGTGCGCAAGGCGTCGATGTCTTCCCAGTGGGTGGTCACCCGGCGGCCGTCCAGGACACCGGCGGCGGCGAGCAGGAAGGCGCCGTTGCAGACCGAGGCGGTGAGCCGCGCCGCCGCCGAGACTTCCGCGATCCAGCCCACCACGGCCGCCTCGTTCATGACCTCGTCCACCACGCCGCCGGGCACCAGCAGAACGTCGATCGGGGGATGATCCGCGAAGCTGTAATCCGGCTGAATCACCACGCCCGCGCGGCTGGTGGCCGGCCGCCGCTCAGCGGCCACCGAGAACACCGAAAACGGCGCGCCCTCCGGGGGCAGCCGGTTGGCGGTGGTGAACACCTCGCAGGGGCCGGCGAAGTCGAGCAGTTCCACACCGGGGTACAGGTACACCCCCACGTTCAGGGTCATGGGCCGCCTCCGTTTACGGTCGGGTGAGCGTCAGGCGCAGGTCGTCGCCGACGCGGCGCAGGTCGCTCCATTGCAGGCGGATCTGCTGGTCCATGCGGTCGAACGGCAGATCCAGCAGGCCGCGGGCGTCGGCGCCCAGCAGCGTGGGGGCCAGGTAGACGATGAGCTCATCGAACAGGGCCTCGCGGACAAAGGCCCCGGCCAGGGTGGCGCCGCATTCCACCAGCACCTCGTTGCATTCGCGGCGGCTCAGCTCGGCGGTCAGGGCGTGCAGGTCGAGGCCGCGCCGTTCCGCGCGGGCGGCGGCGCCGGGCTCGGCGGGATCGCTGGCGGCGCGGGCGCGGGGCAGCGCCAGCAGCTCGGCGCCGGCGTGTTCCAGCGCCCGGCGGCGGTCGTCCGGGGCGGCGTCCGGGTCGTCGGCGTGGGCGATCAGACAGGCGCCGTCGGCGGTGACCACCGGGCTGTCCACCGGGGTGCGCAGGGCCGGGTCGAGGATCACCCGCAGCGGCGCGCGGACCGGGCCGTCGGCGTACTCGCCATGCCGCCATTGTTCGGGACGCACGGTGTAGGAAGGCCGGTCCGCCAGCACCGTGCCGATGCCGGTGACGATGGCGCTGCTGCGCGCGCGCAGGCGCTGCACGTCCTCGCGGGCCTCGGGGCCTGTGATCCACTGGGACTCACCGCTGGCCATGGCGGTGCGGCCGTCCAGGCTGGCGGCGGCCTTGATGCGGATCAGCGGCCGCCCCTGGCTCATGCGCAGCACGAAGCCCGGGTTCAGCGCGCGGGCGTCCGCTTCCTGAAGACCGGTGTCCACCTGGATGCCGGCGTCGCGGAGCCGCTGCAGGCCGCTGCCGGCCACCTGGGGGTTGGGGTCTTCCATGGCGGCGACCACGCGTGCCACGCCGGCCTCAATCAGGGCGTCCGCGCAGGGGCCGGTACGGCCGGTGTGGGAGCAGGGTTCCAGGGTGACGTAGGCGGTGGCGCCGCGGGCGTGCTCGCCGGCGGTGGCCAGCGCGTTGCGCTCCGCGTGGGGGTCGCCGGCCCGGGCGTGGAAGCCCTCGGCGATGATCAGGCTGTCATGGGCCAGCACGCAGCCGACGCGCGGGTTCGGGTCGGTGGTGTAGAGCGCACGCCGGGCCAGTTCCAGGGCCCGGGCCATGCACTCATGGTCGAAGTCGCTGAACCGCCCGGCGCTCATTGCTGCGGGGTATCGTCGTCTTGCGGTTCGCCGCCGCCGGCGCGGCCGCGCAGACGGTCCACCTCGGCGGCGAATTCGGAAATGTCCTGGAAGCTGCGGTAGACCGAGGCGAAGCGCACATAGGCCACGTCATCCAGCTGCTGCAGCGCCTCCATCACGAAGCCGCCCACCTGCCGGGCCGGCACCTCCCGCTCGCCGGTGGCGCGCAGACGGTGGCAGAGCCGGCTGATCGCCGCTTCCAGGTCCTCCACGCTCACCGGCCGCTTCTCCAGGGCGCGCAGCATGCCGGCGCGCAGCTTCTGCTCGTTGAACGGCTCGCGGGTGCCGTCGGACTTGATCACCCGGGGCATCACCAGCTCGGCGGTCTCGAAGGTGGTAAACCGCTCGTTACAGCTCAGGCATTCCCGGCGCCGGCGCACCTGCCCGCCGTCCGCAACCAGACGCGAGTCGATCACCTTGGTGTCCTGAGCGGCGCAGAAAGGACAATACATGAGAGGACCAGTTGATAGTTGTTAATTGACAGTTGATAGCTAAATGATCAACAACCCGGATTATCTGCGGCGCTTGGTGGTTCGGATAATCGCCGTCAGGATTTTCAGGAGCTCTTCGGTATCGGACATCATAGACTGACCGTGCACGGAATCTAAATACCCGGACTCCGTCAGTAAATCCAGCCAATACGCCGTTTCACTGGCTTCTTTCAGAGCGACCGATAGCTTGTGAACGAAATCCGCGCGGCTTTCCGCCTGTTCAGCCTCTCGAATCAAAGCCCCGATAGCCGTACCGCTGCGCAGCAACTGCCTGCTCAGCACATACTCCCGATCCCGCTCCTGGAGGAGCCGGCAGAGTTTCACCACCCGCAACGCAAAAGCGCGGGATTTCTCCCGCGCTACAAACTTTCCCGTCATCCCTGACGCCTCGCTTTGTTTTCGCTGTCAACTATCCACTGTCAACTATCAACTCGTTCTTCAGCGCTCGTAAACGGGCAGCCGCTTACAGATCTCACCGACCTTGCCGCGCACCGCGTCGATCACGGATTCGTCGCCCATGTTGTCGAGGATGTCGCAGATCCAGCCGGCCAGTTCGGTGGCGTCGGCTTCATTGAAGCCGCGGCGGGTGATGGCCGGGGAGCCGATGCGCAGGCCGGAGGTGACGAACGGGGAGCGCGGGTCGTTGGGCACGGCGTTCTTGTTGACGGTGATGTGGGCGCGGCCAAGGGCGGCGTCCGCGTCCTTGCCGGTGATGTCCTGCTTGACCAGGCTGAGCAGGAACAGGTGGTTTTCGGTGCCGTTGGAGACCACGTCGAAGCCACGGTCGATGAACACCTTGGCCATCGCCTTGGCGTTCTTCACCACCTGCTGCTGGTAGGTCTTGAATTCCGGCTCCATGGCTTCCTTGAAGCAGATCGCCTTGGCGGCGATGACGTGCTCCAGGGGGCCGCCCTGGCCGCCGGGGAAGACGGCGGAGTTGATCTTCTTCTGCAGGTCTTCGTTGGCCTTGCCCATGATCAGGCCGCCGCGCGGGCCGCCCAGGGTCTTGTGGGTGGTGGTGGTGGTGATGTCGGCGATGCCCACCGGGCTGGGGTAGACACCGGCGGCGACCAGGCCGGCCACGTGGGCCATGTCCACCAGCAGGATGGCGCCCACTTCGTCGGCGATGTCACGGAAGCGCTGCCAATCGACGATCTGGGAGTAGGCGGAGAAGCCGGCGACGATCATCTTCGGCTTGTGCTCGCGGGCCAGCTTTTCCACCTGGTCGTAGTCGATCAGGCCGGTGTCGTTGTCCAGGCCGTACTGAATGGCGTTGTACATCTTGCCGGAGAAGTTGGGCTTGGCGCCGTGGGTCAGGTGGCCGCCGGCGTCCAGGCTCATGCCGAGCACGGTGTCACCGGGCTTGAGCACCGCCATGTAGACCGCCGCGTTGGCCTGGGAGCCGGCGTGGGGCTGGACGTTGGCCCAGTCGGCGCCGAACAGCTGGCAGGCACGCTCAATGGCCAGGTTCTCGACCACGTCCACGTTTTCGCAACCGCCATAGTAGCGCTTGCCCGGGTAGCCCTCGGCGTACTTGTTGGTGAGTACGGAGCCCTGGGCTTCCATGGCCCGGGGCGAGGCGTAGTTCTCGGAGGCGATCAGCTCGATGTGCTGCTCCTGGCGCTCGCGCTCGGCGTCGATGGCGGCCTGGATTTCCGGGTCGAACTCGGCGATGGACATGGATTTAGAGAACATGGGCTACCTGTGGGTCGGATTGCGGGATCAGGGGCGCGTATTCTAACCAAAAAGGGGCCCGGTTGGCACTTGAGTTGCACTCATTCCGGCAGGAGCCACGCTCACGGAGCAGGCGCCGCCCGCCGCCGGGCGGGCGTGATGCCATTCACATATTTGACGCCCTAAACGACTTTTGCTATTCCCTTAAGGAATAACGGGGTTTGGGTTCGCGGGGTACCTTTTGGCCGCCGAAGAAGGGTTGCTGTCGTTCATTGGGGACATTTACGAGGCGTCGTACCGGCCCGGCCACTGGGGCACGGTTCTCGACCGCCTCTGCCGGCTGCTGGGCGCCAAGTCCGGCGGCATCCACGTGGAAGATCATGCCTCGGGCAAACGGTATCTGCTGGCCAACCACGGGCTGCCCCGGTTCGCCGAGGCCACCTACCGGCTCGGCCTTTCCAGGCATGATCCGGTCTACCGTATTCAGGCCGCGCGCCCGGTGGCGGAAGCGGCCCTGGTGGTGCGGCACGACGAGCAGGCGGAGGAGAACCCGCTCTACTACCGCCTGATCATGAAGCCCAACGATCTGGGCTATGTCGCCGCCATCAGCCTGTTCAACGACAAGGAATGGCATGCCGGTATCGGTGTGCACCGGTCCTTCAAGGCCGAGCCGTTCGGCGACCGGGAGCTGCAGTTGCTGGACGTGCTGGCCCCGCACTTTCAGCGTGCGCTGCGCATCGACAAGGCGTTGCAGCAGGCGACACACCGGGCCGCCTCACTGCAGTCGGTGTTGTCCGAGCTGATGCATGGCGTGGTGGTGCTGAACGGGCAGGACCAGGTGACCTACCACAACGCCGCCGCCGAGCGCCTGCTGTCGCGGCACGCCGGGCTGCTGATGGATGGCGCCAGGCTTCGCACCTGGTATCCAAGCGACGCGGCGGAGTTGTGGGCTGCGGTGGCCGGCCTGCGGCAGGGCAAGGCCAGGCAGCAGGCGGTGGGCCTGAACCATCCGGACCGGCCGCACCCGCTGATCGTCCTGGTGACGCTGCGAGAGGACGCCCCTGAGTCCCTGTCCGGTGTCTACGGCGAGGGTGAGATCGTCCTGTACGTGTCCGACCCGGGCCACCCGTTCGCTGCCTGCGAAGAGGACCTGGCCGCCTTGTTCCATTTCACCCGGGCGGAAAGCGGGGTCGCCAGCGCGCTGGTCAACGGGCTGTCGGTGGAACAGATCGCCGAACGGCATCAGGTCTCCAGGGAAACCGTGCGCAGCCAGTTAAAGAGCATTTTCGGCAAGCTGGGCGTCAGCAAGCAGCAGGACGTGGTGCGCCTGCTGCTCAACAGCGGTTTGAACCGGCGGCTCTGAAAAGGGGCACGCCGGTCAGGCGGCGCGGCCTTCCGGGTCGTACCGGTCGGCGGCGACGGCACGCAGCACCGGCACCCGCTCGCCGCCGTGGTCATCGGTCTGGCCGCTGAGGCGGAAGCTGGCGATCAGGGCCGCCAGCTGCTCGGCCTGATGGCGCATCTCCTCGGCGGCGGAGCTGGTTTCTTCCACCATGGAGGCGTTGTGCTGGGTCATGGTGTCCAGCTCGGCGACGGCGGTGTTGACCTGGCCGATGCCCTGGCTCTGTTCCTGGGCGCCGGTGCTGATCTCGCTGATCACGCGGGTGACCTTGTCGATGCTGGCGACGATGTCTTCCATGGTGCGGCCGGCGTTCTTGACCAGGCCGGCGCCGGTCTGGGTGCTGGTCACGGAGCGGTCCACCAGCTCGCGGATTTCCCGGGAGGCGTCGCCGGAGCGGCCCGCCAGGGTGCGCACTTCCTGGGCCACCACGGCGAAGCCGCGGCCGTGCTCGCCGGCGCGGGCCGCTTCCACGGAGGCGTTCAGGGCCAGGATGTTGGTCTGGAAAGCGATGCCGTCGATCAGGGTGATGATTTCGTTGATCTTCTCCGAGGAGGCGCTGATCTCGCCCATGGTGGTTTCCACCTCGCGCATGGCGTCCTGGCCGCGCCGGGCCACCTGCACGGTGGACTGCACCAGCTCGTCGGCCTGACGGGCGGCGTCGGAGGTGTTGCGCACGGTGGTGGTGATCTGCTCCATGGAGGCGGAGGTCTGCTGCAGGTTGGCGGCGGACTGCTCGGTGCGCGAGGCCAGCTCCTGGCTGCCCTTGGCGATCTCGTCGGAGGCGGTGTTGACGCTCAGGGTGCTGGTGCGCACGGATTGCAGGGTGGTGTCGATGCGCTCGATAAAGCGGTTGAACTGCTCGGCCAGCTCGCCGATTTCGTCCTTGCGGTGGCTCTGGATGCGGGCGGTGAGGTCGCCGTCGCCGTCGGTGATCTCGCGGATCCGAGCGCTCACCTGGCGGATCGCCTTGGACATCAGGTGCGGGCCGATCAGGGCAATAGCGATCGCCACGAGACCCACCAGGACGGCAAAACCGATGACCAGGGTTTGCTGGCGGTTGATCTGCGCCAGGGTGGTGGCCTCCAGCTCCTGGACGCGCTCGTCCACGGACTGCCCGGTGGCGTCGTAGAAGCCGCGCAGTTGTTCGAAGCTCTCCCGGGACGCCCCGTCGATCTGCTCCATGGCGCCGCCGATGTCTTCGTCCTTGTACATTTGGATCGAACGCGCCGACTCTTCGCGCCAGCGCTCATACAGCCCGTTGAAGGTGTTAACGCTGTCGGACACATCGCCGTAGTTGGCCATCAGACCGGCCACCTGCTGGATGCGCTCCTGGGCCTGGGCCGCGTTTTCCTCATAGGTGGCGATCTGCGTCTCGGCTTCGGGCGTACCGGGAATACCACGCAGGTAGGCCATTTCAGCCATGCGCGCCTGATAGAGATCGCGGTCCGCGTTGAGCACCAGGGAGATGGCTCTGTTGAGGGTCGAGGTGACCTCTTCCAGGCGATCCTTCACCGAGTTGACCAGCATGGCGTTGGCGGTCACCACCACCAGCAAAGCCAGGGCCACGCCAATGAAGGCGGCGCCGTATTTGATATTGATGCGGTTGAATTTAGCGAACACAGCACAACTCCTGCTCAGCGCGAACGGGCGACTCGGGCCCAAAAGTAAAATCATGTTCCGTGGCTGATATCGGCAAGGCGTGCGCGAACTTGAGCCCGGTCGGGCGCGGTACCGGCGGCCCGGGCCACAGGGCGCCCTTTCATCCCGGGCCGGGTTCGGTTAGTTTAGGCGCCAACCCGCCCGTGCCCCGTCATACGGGCTTTTCTTACGTTTTCAGGCATATCTCTTTTTATGGCCCAATACATTTTCACCATGGATAAGGTGGGCAAGGTCGTCCCGCCTAAGAAACAGATCCTCAAGGACATCTCCCTGTCCTTCTTCCCGGGCGCCAAGATCGGCGTGCTGGGCCTCAACGGCTCCGGTAAATCCACCCTGCTGCGCATCATGGCCGGCATCGACAAGGACTACCTGGGCGAGGCGCGCCCGCAGCCGGGCATCAACATCGGTTACCTGCCCCAGGAACCGGAGCTGGACCCGGACAAGAACGTGCGCGAGATCGTCGAGGAGTCCCTCTCCGAGATCCGCGGCGCCCAGGAGCGCCTGGAAGAGGTGTACGCCGCCTACGCCGAGGAAGACGCGGATTTCGAGAAACTGGCCGAAGAGCAGGCCAAGCTGGAAGGCATCATCGAGGCCACCGACGCGCACAATATCGAGCGCCGCCTGGACATTGCCGCCGACGCCCTGCGCCTGCCGCCCTGGGACGCCTCCGTGGAGACCCTGTCCGGTGGTGAGCGCCGCCGGGTGGCACTTTGCCGCCTGCTGATGAGCGCCCCGGACATGCTGCTGCTGGATGAGCCCACCAACCACCTGGACGCCGAGTCCGTGGCCTGGCTGGAGCGCTTCCTGCACGAGTTCTCCGGCACCGTGGTGGCGGTGACCCACGACCGCTACTTCCTGGACAACTCCTGCGAGTGGATCCTGGAACTGGACCGGGGCCACGGCATTCCCTGGAAGGGCAACTACTCCTCCTGGCTGGAACAGAAGGAGCAGCGCCTGGAGCAGGAAGAGAAGAAAGAAAGCGCCCACCGCAAGACGGTGGAGAAAGAGCTGGAATGGGTGCGCCAGAACCCCAAGGGCCGCCGCGCCAAGAACAAGGCCCGGGTGAGCGCCTTCGAGGAGCTGGCCAGCCAGGACTTCCAGAAGCGCAACGAGACCCAGGAACTGTACATTCCGCCAGGCGAGCGCCTCGGCGAGAAGGTGTTCGAGATCAACGGCGTCTCCAAGCAGTTCGACGGCAAGCTGCTCTATGAAGATCTGAGCTTCTCGGTGCCGCGCGGCGCCATTGTCGGCATCATCGGCCCCAACGGCGCGGGTAAGACCACCCTGTTCCGCATGTTCGCCGGCGAGGAAACGCCGGACTCCGGCGACATCGAGGTGGGCGATACCGTGGACCTGGCCTACGTGGACCAGAGCCGCGAAGACCTGGACGCCAACAAGACCGTCTGGGAAGAGGTGTCCGACGGCAACGACATTCTGCGCATCGGCAACTACGAGGTGCCCAGCCGCGCCTACCTGGGCCGCTTCAACTTCAAGGGCGGCGACCAGCAGAAGCGGGTCGGCGACCTGTCCGGGGGGGAGCGCAACCGTCTGCACCTGGCCAAGCTGCTCAAGCAGGGCGCCAACGTGCTGCTGCTCGATGAGCCCACCAACGATCTGGACGTGGAAACCCTGCGGGCGCTGGAAGAAGCACTGCTGACGTTCCCCGGCTGCGCCATCGTGATTTCCCACGACCGCTGGTTCCTGGACCGGGTGGCCACGCACATCCTGGCGTTCGAAGGCGACGCCCAGGTGGAGTGGTTCGAGGGCTCCTACACCGAGTTCGAGGAATACCGCCGCAAGCAGCTCGGTGACGAGGCCTTGCAACCCAAGCGCATGAAGTACAAGCGCATCGAGGTCTAACCAAGAGCGGCTGACGGCCCATGGCGAATCCGGATCTGGAGACCCCCGAGTTCATCGAACGCCTGCGGGCGGGTGACCGGGCCGCGTTCGCCCTGGTGGTCAAGCACTACCATCCGCGCCTGCTGGGCGCCGCGCGCACCCTGCTGCAACCGGCGGACGCGGAAGAGGCGGTGCAGGACGGCTGGATCGCCGCCCACCGGGCGCTACCCAAATTCGAGGGCCGCAGTGCCCTGCTCACCTGGCTGACCCGCATCGTCATCAATCAGGCGCGCATGCAGCTGCGCAAGGGCGGCCGTGAAGTTCAGTTCGATCCCACCGAAGAAGGCGCCACCGACGCCCTGGCGCATCGTTTCAACGCCAACGGGCACTGGCAGGAGCCGCCCCGGGCCTGGGCCCTGAGCGGCCCGGACGCCCTGCTCACCCGCGACGAGCTGCAACACTGCCTGGAAAGCCACATCACGGCGATGCCGGACAACCAGCGCCTGGCGCTGCAGCTGCGCGACATCCAGGGCCTGGATTTCGACGACATCTGTAACATCATGGACGTCAGTGCATCCAACGTTCGCGTACTGTTGCACCGGGCCCGCGCCCGACTGTTCGAAATGGTGGACCGCTTCCAGGAGACCGGCGAATGCTGAAATGCAAGCACGTTGAACAACGCGCCGACGCCCTGGTAGACGGCGAACGATTGCCGTTTGGCGAGCGTCTGGCGTTACGGGCCCACCTGATGATTTGCCGCCACTGCCGACGCTACCTGCGTCAGTTGCAGGCTCTGGTGCGGACACTGCGCAGGTCGCCGGCCCCGCTTTCGGACACACACACCGAGGCGCTGGTCGAGCGGATCGTGGACCGCCAATCAGAGTGATCGCCGCCCCTGGGCGCGACACGGGGGAATATCATGTCCGTACTCATCAACAGCGGCGAAAAGGTACAGGCACTGCTTGATCACAGCCGCCACCTGGACTTTCTGGCACCGCTGGCATTGCGTCTTTATCTGGCGCCGGTGTTCTTCAGCGCGGGACTCAATAAAGCCTTGGCGTTCGATTCCACCGTCGCCTGGTTCGGTAACGCCGACTGGGGCCTGGGCCTGCCCTTCCCCTGGTTGCTGGCCTTACTGGCCACGGTCACCGAGCTGGTGGGCGGCATTTTTCTATTGATCGGGTTCGCCACCCGCTGGGTCAGCGTGCCGCTGATGATCACCATGCTGGTGGCGATCTTCACCGTACATTGGGGCAACGGCTGGTTCGCGATCGCACCCTCCGACCCGGCCACCAGCATCGCGCGGCCACTGGCGGAACTGGGCCTGCCGGCGGCTCAGGCCAGCCTGGAAAACAGCGCCCAGGTCGGCGAGCGTCTCAGCAAAGCCAGAGCGCTACTGCGCGAGCATGGCCAGTACGACTGGCTCACCGCCAAAGGCGGTTACGTGGTGCTCAACAACGGCATTGAGTTTGGTGTGACCTACCTGGTCATGCTGCTGGTGCTGTTTTTCCAGGGTGCCGGGCGCTATGTGGGCGTCGACCACTGGATCGCGCGGGCCGCCCGGCGTCGTCAAAGCCCCCGTGCCCCGGCCTTCACGGAGGGTAAATGACCGCGATGCGACCCTCCCATCTAAAGCATACTCCCTGGAGCGGGTGTCACTTGAAGAGGCTCAACCATGCGTGAAGAGGTTCAGGATTACTACGGCAAGCAACTTACCGGCAGCGACGACCTGCAGACCAACGCCTGCTGCGATCAGGCGCCGCCGGAGCACCTGAAGCCGTTGCTGGCGCGCCTGCATGACGAGGTGGTAACCCGTTACTACGGCTGCGGCCTGGTGGCTCCGGCGGCGTTGGAGGGCATGCGCATTCTGGACCTGGGCTGTGGCTCCGGCCGGGACGTCTACGTGCTCTCGGCCCTGGTGGGCGACAGCGGCGAGGTGGTCGGCGTGGACATGACCGACGAACAGCTCGCCGTGGCGACTCGCCATCAGGAGTACCACCGCCGGGAATTCGGCCACGCGCGCAGCAATGTGCGTTTCCTGAAAGGCTATATCGAAGAGCTGGACCAGCTTGATCTGCAGGACGGCTACTTCGATATCGTGGTGTCCAACTGCGTGATCAACCTGAGCACCGACAAGGCCAAGGTAATCGGCGATGTGAAACGGCTGCTCAAGCCCGGCGGCGAGTTCTATTTCTCCGACGTGTACGCCGACCGCCGGGTACCGGCGGCGCTGACCGCCGACCCGGTGCTCTACGGGGAATGCCTGTCCGGGGCCCTGTACTGGAACGACTTTCTCAACCTGGCCAAGGGGTGCGGATTCGGCGATCCGCGTTTGGTGGAGTCGCGCCGGCTGACCATCGAGAACCCGGCCATCGAGGCGAAGCTGGGGAACATCCGCTTCTACTCGGCCACCTACCGGCTGTTCAACATTGATGCGCTGGAGCCGGCCTGCGAGGACTACGGGCAGGCGGTGATCTATAAGGGCACGGTGGACCATCATCCTCATTCATTCGTGCTGGACGATCATCATGTGATTGAGACCGGCAAGGTGTTCCCGGTGTGCGGGAATACCTGGTTAATGTTGGCGGAGAGCCGGTTCGCGGACCATTTCGAGTTTATTGGTAACTTTGATTCGCACTTTGGGATTTTTGAGGGGTGTGGGTTGAATGTGCCTTTTGAAGACGAATCCGGCTCAGTGAGTGGTGGAAGCTGCTGCTAGGCTCTTTCTCCAGCCGGGGCCGCGGTGTGTGTTGGTGACGTCCAGAACACGCCGTGAACCCGTCCGTGGGGGCTCGATTCGCGCATCCCTGCGCTCATACGGTTCTGGACGTCACCAACACACACCGCGCCGGGGTCGGCCGAAAGGCTCCGGGGCAGACTCCGCCTGGTCATTAAGGATGCGATGGAATGAACGTTAAGAAAGTGGCTCTGTTGGGCGTGATCGCGGCGCTGGTGGCGTCTTATTTTGTGTTTGATCTGGGGCAGTATCTGAGCCTGGATTATTTGAAGGCGCAGCGCGGGGCGTTTCAGTCGCTGGCGGCGGAGCAGCCGGTGCTGGTGCTGGGCGGGTTCTTTTTGTTGTATGTGGCGGTGACGGCGTTGAGTTTGCCGGGAGCGGCGATCATGACGCTGGCGGCGGGCGCGCTGTTCGGGTTCTGGGTGGCGTTGGTGCTGGTGTCGTTCGCGTCCAGTGTGGGCGCGACCCTGGCCTTTCTGGCGTCGCGGTTTTTGTTCAAGGACGCGGTGCAGAGCCGCTTCGGTGAGCGGCTGAAGAAGATCAACGCGGGCGTGGCGAAGGACGGCGCCTTTTATCTGTTTACGTTGCGTTTGATTCCGGCGTTTCCGTTTTTCGTGATCAATCTGGTGATGGGCCTGACGCCGCTGAAGACTTGGACGTTTTACTGGGTCAGCCAGGCGGGGATGCTGGCGGGTACGGCGGTGTATGTGAACGCGGGCACTCAATTGGGCGAGCTGGACAGCCTGTCCGGCTTGCTGTCGGTGGATCTGATCGGCGCCTTCGTGCTGCTGGGGCTGTTCCCCTGGCTGGCCAAGGCGGTGATGGCGTTTCTGCAGGCGCGCAAGGTGTACCGGGGTTATCAAAAGCCGAAGCACTTCGACCGCAATCTGGTGGTGATCGGCGCCGGCTCCGCCGGGCTGGTGAGCGCCTATATCGCCGCCACGGTGAAAGCCAGTGTCACGCTGATCGAGAAAGGCGAGATGGGCGGCGACTGCCTGAATACCGGCTGCGTGCCGTCCAAGGCACTGATCAAGAGCGCGCGGCTGGCGCACCTGGAGCAAAAGCCGCAGCGCTACGGCTTCACCAGCATCACGCCGCGCTTCGATTTCGCCGACGTCATGGCGCGCATCCATAAGGTGATCGGCAAGATCGAGCCCCACGATTCGGTGGAGCGTTACACCGAGCTGGGCGTGGATTGCGTGCAGGGCAGCGCGCGCATCACCTCGCCCTGGGAAGTCACCGTGGACACCGCCGAGGGCGAGCGCACCCTGACCACCCGCAATATTATTATCGCCTCCGGCGCGCGGCCGTTCGTGCCGCCGATCCCCGGTATCGACCAGATCGACATTCTCACCTCCGAAAACCTGTGGACCCTGACGGAGCAGCCCGGCCGGCTGATCGTGCTGGGCGGCGGGCCGATCGGCTGTGAGCTGGCGCAAAGCTTCGCGCGCCTGGGCAGCGAGGTGACCCAGGTGGAGATGCTGCCGCGCCTGATGCCCCGCGAGGACGAAGACGCCGCCGCCCTGGTGGCCGCATCCCTGCGCGACAGCGGCGTCACCGTGCTCACCAACCATAAGGCGGCGCGTTTCGCGGTGGAGGACGGCGAAAAGGTGCTGTACGTGCAGGCGGACGACGGCGAGAAGCGCCTGCCGTTCGACGCGGTGCTGGTGGCGGTGGGCCGCCGCGCCAACACCGACGGCCTGGGCCTGGAGGCCATGAACATCGCCACCGAGAAAAACGGCACCGTGGCGGTGGACGGCTTCCTGCGCACCCGCTTCCCCAATATTTTCGCCTGCGGCGACGTGGCCGGGCCTTACCAGTTTACCCATGTGGCCGCCCACCAGGCCTGGTACGCCTCGGTGAATGCCCTGTTCGGCCGCTTCAAGAAGTTCCAGGTGGACTACCGGGTGATCCCCTGGGCCACCTTCACCGACCCGGAGGTGGCCCGCGTGGGCCTGAGCGAGGACGAGGCCCGCGAACAGGGCATCGAGGTGGAAGTGACCCGCTACGGCATCGACGACCTGGACCGGGCCATTGCCGACAGCACCGACCACGGCTTCGTCAAAGTGCTCACGCCGCCGGGCAAGGACGCCATCCTGGGCGTCACCATCGTCGGCGAGTCCGCCTCCGACCTGATCAGCGAATACGTGCTGGCCATGAAGCATGGGCTGGGTCTGAACAAGATCCTCGGCACCATCCATATTTACCCGACCATGGCGGAGGCCAATAAATTCGCCGCCGGCGAGTGGAAGAAGGCGCACAAACCGGAGGGCTTGCTGCGCTGGGTAGAGCGCTTCCACGCCTGGCAACGCTGAATCGACAGGAGGTGAGACCATGCTGAAAGTAACGTCCCGCACCGCCCTGAGCACCCTGCTGATCGTCATCATGGCGGGGCTGGCCACGCCGGCGCTGGCGTTCGATCATCAGCAGTGGGACGACCTGCTTGGGGCCCATGTCAGCGAGCACCGGGACGGCGTGGCCAGCGCCGTGGACTACGACGGCATGGCCTCGGACCAGGCCGCCCTGGACGACTATCTGGCGCGTCTCAGCGCCGTGGATAACGCCACCTTCAAGGGTTTCAGCGACGCCGAGAAACTGGCGTTCCTGATCAACGCCTACAACGCCTTCACCGTGAAGCTGATTCTGAAGCAGGACAGCCGGCCGGATTCGATCCGCGACATCGGTTCGATTTTTTCCGGCCCCTGGAGCCAGCGCTTTTTCACCCTGCTGGGCGAAGAGCGCACCCTGGACGAGCTGGAGCACCAGATGATCCGCGGCAATCCGTCACTGATGGACCCGCGCATTCACTTCGCGGTGAACTGCGCCTCGGTGGGGTGCCCGGCCCTGCGCCCGGAAGCCTACACCGGCGAGCGGCTGGACGCGCAGCTCGCCGACAGCACCCGGCGCTTTCTTTCCGACCGGCGCCGTAACCGCTATGACGCGGAGGCCGGGGTGTTGAGGGTGTCGTCCATTTTCGACTGGTACCAAGAGGACTTCGAGGACAGCGCCGGCGGCCTCGGCGATTACCTGCTGCAATACGCCGATGCTCTGGCGCTGCCGGCGGAAGCCCGCCGGAATCTGGAAGCCGGCGATCTGCCGGTCCGCTTTCTGGACTACGACTGGTCGCTGAATACCGCGAGCAACAATCCCTGAAACCTTGCCGGGCCCGGCCCGGCAACTGAAACGATATTGACAATAATTCGCATTAACTATAAGTTCCCCTCCGCCTTACAAATCTGACACTTTTTCGGAGGGGTTGCCGTGCTCCGCTTGCGTTACAGCTTGCCGCTGTCTGTTCTGTCCTTTTCGCTGCTGCCGCTGACGGCCGCCATCTCCACCGCCGCCCAGGCGCAAGACACCAACAACCAGCTGGAGCCGGTCACCGTGACCACCACCCGGGGCAACAGCGAGGCCGGGGAAACACCGCAGAAAATCACCGTGATCAACCGGGACGAGATCGAGCAGCAAATGGCGATCACCAATGATCAGGCCCAGGTGCTCAGCAATCTGATCCCGTCCTATTCGCCCAGCCGCCAGAAGCTGACCAACGCCGGCGAAACCTTCCGCGGCCGTGACCCGCTGTTCCTGATCGACGGCATCCCGCAGTCCAACCCGCTGCGCGACGGCAGCCGCGACGGCTACACCATCGACCTGGCCATGGTGGAACGCATCGAGGTGATCCACGGCGCCAGCGCCGAGCACGGCCTGGGCGCCACCGGTGGCATCATCAACTTCGTCACCCGCCGCCCGGAAGGCACCGACCTGCGCCAGCACATCGGGGTGGGCGTGAGCGCCCCCACCGATTACGAATCCGACGGCCTGAGCTACGAAACCGATTACCGCCTGGAGGGCATCCACGGCGATTGGGATTTCCTGCTCGGCGGCGCCTACAAATCCCGGGGCCTGTTCTACGACGCTGACGGCCGGGCCGTGGGCATCGACCAGGCCCAGGGCGACACCATGGACTCGCAGAGCTACGACGTGTTCATGAAGGTCGGCTATTGGCTGGACGACACCCAGAACCTGGAGCTTTCGGTGAACCGGTTCGAGCTGGAAGGCAACCACGACTACGTGGGCATCGAAGGCGACCGGGCCAATGGCGTGCCCGCCACCTCGGTGAAGGGCGACCCGGCCGGCGACCCGGTGCGCAACGAGGCGCTCACCACCAGCCTCTCCTACCGCAATACCGACCTGGCCGGCAACGATGTGCGCCTGCAGCTGTACACCCAGCGCTTCCGCGCCCGCTACGGCGGCGACACCTTCGGCACCTTCCAGGATCCGACCATTGCTCCGGCCGGCACCCTGTTCGACCAGTCCCAGAACGAATCCGACAAGTACGGGGCCAAGTTCACCCTGACCCGGGACGGCCTGCTCGACGGCAACCTGAAGGCCACCACCGGCCTCGACCTGCTGCAGGACGAAACCAGCCAGATTCTGGCCCAGACCGGCCGCGAATGGGTGCCGGAGACCGAGTTCCAGAACGCGGCGCCCTTCCTGCAGTTGAACTACCAGGCCACCGACCGGCTGTCCCTGCACGGCGGCGTGCGCCATGAGTATGCCAAGCTGGACGTGGACACCTACACCACCCTGGCCTCCTACGGCAGCCAGACCGTGCAGGGCGGCAGCCCGCGCTTCGAGGAGACCCTGTTCAACGCCGGCGTGGTGTTCCAGGCCACCGACTGGGCGCAGCTGTTCGCCAACTATTCGGAAGGCTTCGGCATGCCGGACGTGGGCCGGGTGCTGCGCGCCGTGGACGAACCGGGCCAGGACGTGGACGACTACGTCAATCTGGAGCCGATTGTCACCGACAACCGCGAGATCGGCGCGCGCCTGTCCCAGGGCGCGGTGGACTTCGAGGTGAGCTACTACGAGTCCGATTCCGACTTCGGCTCGCGGCTGGCGCTGCGCAACGGCGTGTTCGAAGTGCAACGGGAGAAGACCGAGATTCACGGCGTGGAAGCGGACCTGGGCTGGCGGTTCCGCGAGGGTCACCGCCTGAGCGCCTCCTACGCTCATGTCAGCGGCAAGTTCGATTCCAACGACAACGGCGTGGTGGACACCCGCCTGGACGGCCGCAACATCGGCCCGGACCGGCTGACGGTGCGCTGGCAGGCCAACTGGTCGCCGAAACTCACCACCCAGGTGCAGGGCAACCACTACTTCAGCCGCGGCATTCCATCAGACCCAAAGCTGGGCTTCGACAGCTACCAGCTGTTCGATGCCTTCGCCGGCTACCGTCTGGGCAAGGGCCAGGTCACCGTGGGCGTGGAGAACCTGTTCAACGAGCAGTACATCACCTACTTCTCGCAGGCCGCCTCGGCGCTGGACAGCCGCTTCTTCGCCGGCCGTGGCCGGGTGGTGTCGCTGGGGTACAATCTGGATTTCTAACCCCCGCCCCGAGAGTTCATGCTGCTCAAGCTGCATAAATACGCCGGTCTGATCGCCGGGCTGCTGCTGGCGCTCACCGGCGTCACCGGCAGCCTGCTGGTGTTTCACGACACCCTGGACGAGTGGCTGACCCCGCAACTGCGCACCCAGCCCGCCGCCGACCCGGCGTCGCTGAGCGCGGTGCTGGCCGCCGCCGAGGCGGCGTTGCCCGGCAAGGCGGCACGGCGTCTGGAGCCCTCGCCCGGCCCCGGGCGGCCCCATACGGTGCGCTTCGACGGCCCGGAAGGCGCCCCCGGCCCGCTGCAGGTGAGCGCCTCCCCGGCCGACGCCGAAGTGCTGGCGGTACGCCAGTGGGGCGCCTACCCCACCAGCTGGGTCTACCGGCTGCACTACACCCTGCTGGCCGGCACCACCGGCAAGTACGTGGTGGGCGTGCTGGGCCTGGTGCTGATGTTCTTCTGCCTCAGCGGCCTGTACCTGTGGTGGCCACGCAAAGGCCGCTGGCGGCGGGCACTCAGCGTGCGCACCGACAAGGGCCCGTTCCGGCTCAACTTCGATCTGCACAAGGCCGCCGGCGTCTACATCACGCCGGTCCTGCTGGTGGCCGCCTTCAGCGGCGTCAGCCTGGTGTTCCACGGCCCGGTGCAGGCCCTGGTGGGCGCCGCCCTGCCCTTGGAACCGGTGCCGGCGCCGACGCTGGAGGCCCGCCCCGACACCGGAACCAGGCTGAACGTGGATCGGATCGTGGCCGCCGGCCAAAGCGCCTTTCCCGAAGGCGACCTGAAGCGCATCGACCTGCCCCGCGACGCGCAAACGCCCTACCGGCTGTCGTTCAACCAGCCCGGCGAGGCCTGGTCCCACCACGGCGCCAGCCGGGTCTGGGTGGATCCCCGCGATGGCGCCGTGCTGGCCACCTGGGACCCGCTTTCGGTGGCCGCCGGCAGCCGCTTCATGGGCTGGCAGTTCCCCCTGCACAACGGCGATGCCCTGGGGCTGGCCGGTCGCTGGCTGGTATTTCTCGGCGGCTGGCTGCCGGCCCTGCTGTTCGGCACCGGCCTCTACCTGTGGTGGCGCAAGCACCAGTTGCGGCGCCGGTCACGGCGATCCCGCTGATATTCCGCTCTTGAAAACCCGAGGCAGCGGCCCTACTTACCGACGGGTTGATGACAATCCCATGTCACTGTTGGCGCAGGGTTGACCCTGAAAGTGGCATGATGGGTAGTCCGGAAACGGAATTCGGATCGTAATTCGTTCTCAGGGAAACGTGCCATGAGCCATCGCGAACGCCTGGACCGCATCCAGGCCTCCTGCCAGCGCCTGCCGCTATCGATGCGCGTCTGGATCCTGCTGGTCCTGATCCCCGTCAATGCCACCGGCTTCTTCATGCTGCATACCGCCAGCGGCGGTCTGGTGGCGCTGGCCACCCTGTTCGTGCTGGCGGCCAACGGCGTCACGCTGTGGCACTACGCGTCCGTGAACCGGGCCCTGGCGCTGCCCCACCTGATCGCCTGGGTGCCGCTGCAGGTGGCGTTGGTGGCGCGCCTGATCGGCGGCTGGGGCGCCGACGACATGCATCTGGACGAATGGCTGCTGGCGGTGCTGGTGGTGATGGTTAATTCCGTGGCGCTGTTCTTCGACACCGTGGTGTCCTGGCGCTGGTGGCGCTCCCGTCATCTCAGCCTGGAGGCGGACGGCCTCTGAGCCGCGCCACCCGGATCAGCCGATCTGCACCTGATCTTCCACGTAACGCAGTTTCACCGCGCGCGGCCGGGCCAGGGAAAACGCCAGCGCCAGGGGCCCGATACGCCCGGCGAACATCAGTACCATGAGGATCGCCTGGCTGGGCTTGGACAGATCCTCGGTGATACCCCGTGACAGCCCGGCGGTGCCAAAGGCGGAAAACCCTTCGAACAGCACGTCCATGGGTTTCATTTCCGGCTCCAGAATAACCAGCAGGAAGCAGCCCAGCATCACCATCAGCATACTCAGCACCACCACGGTATAGGCCCGGAACACCGAATCCAGGGATACCGTGCGGCGGAAGGCGGTGGGCCGGCGGCGGCCGGTCAGAAACGCACGGGTGGCCAGCACCACCACCATGAAGGTACTGACCTTGATGCCCGAGGCGGTGGAATTACTGCCGCCGCCGATGAAGATCAGAAACATCACCAGCAACACGCTCGGGGCGTACAGGCTGCTCATGTCCACCACCGAGAAGCCGGCGCTGCGCGGCACCACCGCCACGAACCAGGCCAGCCAGGGCCGTGAGCCGCTGTCCACCGCCGCTAGGGTGGTGCCGTTGGTCCATTCAAAGGCCATGATCAGCAGCCAGGCGCCCACCGCCAGAATCAGGGTGCCGGTGAGGGTCAGCTTGCTGTGCAGGCTCAGCTTCGAAAGACGGCGCTGACGCCAAAGGTCGGTGAGCACGGTGAAACCCAGGCCGCCGGTAATGAACAGGCCGGTGATCACCAGCGTGATCAACGGCGTCGCCGCCCAGGGGGCCAGCCCGTCAGGCAGCAACGAGACCCCGGCGTTGTTGAAGGCCGAGGCGGCGTGGAAAAAGCTCATCCACAACCCCTCGGTCCAGCCCATGGCCGGCACCCAGACCGTGGCCAGCACCGCCGCGCCGCTCACTTCCAGGCACAGCGCCAGCAGCGCCACCCGCCGCACCAGCAGCATCACGTCCCCGGGCGATGCCTGGTCCATGGCCTCGCGGACCACCCGCTGGCCTTTCAACCCGAGCCGGCCGCCCAGGGCCATCACCGTCAGCACCGCGAAGGTCATCAGGCCCAGGCCACCCAGATGAAACAACACCATCACCAGCAACTGACCAAACAGGGTCAGGTCGCTGGCGGGGTCCACCAGCGACATGCCGGTCACCGTGATCGACGCGGTGGCGGTGAACAACGCTTCCCAGAACGTCATGCCCTGATGGCTGGCGAAAGGCGTGGCGAACAGGGCGGTGCCGACGGCGATGAGCAGCAAAAAACCGCCACTGAGAATGGTCGGCGGGCTGTAGCGCCAGGTGTGGCGCAGCCTTGCTTTCAGGTTGACCCGCGCGCGCAGACCCGGCAGCCAGGATCTCATAGGCGCTCGGTAAAGTGGCGCAGGGCTTTCTCTTCGCCCAGCAGAACCAGATGATCGTTACGGCGCAGCCGGTAATCCGGCGTCGGCTGGAAGGTCACGCTGTTGCCGTGCTTTATCGCCAGCAGGCGTACCTTTTCGGGATCGATCTTCAGGTCGGAAAACGGCCGGTCTTCCAGTACCTCCCCGGGGCGTACCTCGATCACGAAGCAGTTATCCCCCAGGGCGATGTAGTCCAGCATGTTGGGGTGCGCCATGGTTTGCGCCACCCGCAGCCCCATCTCGTACTCGGGGTGGAAGATGCGGTCCGCGCCCAGCTTTTCCGCGATTTTATGGTGGGTGGGCGTAATCGCTTTCACCCAGACTTCCTTCGCATGCAGGGATTTCAAATGCATGGTGCAAAGGATGCTGGCTTCGATGTTTTCGCCGATCGCCACCAGGGTGGCGTCGAACCGGTGCAGGTCCATTTCCTTGAGCGCCGACTCGTCGGTGGCATCGGCGATCACCGTCTGGGTGAGGTGGTCGGCGAGTTGGTTGGCCTTGTTCTCATCAATGTCCACGCCCAGTACTTCATGGCCCAGGCGCATGAGTTCCCGGGCGACGGATTCCCCGAAACCGCCCAGCCCCATCACCGCGAATTGTTTTTTCATAGTTGCTCCAGCGCTTCCGCCAGGGTGCTCACGGCGATCACTTCGACGCCGTCCGGCAACTGACGGGGCTTGTTGGCCTTGGGAATAATGGCACGTTTAAAGCCGTGCTTGACCGCCTCGTAGAGGCGCTCCTGGCCCTGCGGCACCGGGCGGATCTCGCCGGACAGGCCGATCTCGCCGAACACCACCAGATCCCGGCCCAGGGGCCGGTCGCGGAAGCTGGACACGATCGCCAGCACCAGCGCCAGGTCGGCGGCGGTCTCCGCCACTTTCACGCCGCCCACCACATTGGCGAACACGTCCTGGTCGCCCACCTGGATGCCGCCGTGGCGGTGCAGCACCGCCAGCAGCATGGCCAGCCGGTTCGCTTCCAGGCCCACGCACACCCGCCGCGGATTACCGAAGTGGCTGGCGTCCACCAGCGCCTGCAGCTCCACCAGCAGCGGCCGGGTGCCTTCCCAGACCACCGTCACCAGCGAGCCGGGGGCGATGTCGTCGGCGCGGTTGAGGAAGATCGCCGAGGGGTTCTTCACCTCTTTCAATCCCTCGCCGGTCATCGCGAACACGCCCAGTTCGTTGACCGCGCCGAAGCGGTTCTTGAGCCCGCGCAGGGTGCGGAAGCGGGCGTCGGCGGAGCCTTCCAGCATCAGCGAGCAGTCGATCATGTGCTCCAGCACCTTGGGCCCGGCCAGGGTGCCGTCCTTGGTGACGTGGCCCACCAGCAGCAGCACCGTGCCGGTCTGCTTGGCGAAGCGGGTCAGGGCGGCGGCGCCTTCGCGCACCTGGGCGACGCTGCCCGGCGCCGACTGCAGGCCGGCCAGATACATCACCTGGATCGAGTCCACCACCAGCAGCCGCGGCTGTTCCTTGCGGGCCAGCTCGAGGATCTGCTCCACGTCGGTTTCCGCCGCCAGGCGCAGTTTTTCCTTGGGCAGTTTGAGGCGGTCGGCGCGCATCGCCACCTGGGCCAGGGATTCCTCGCCGGTGATGTAGAAGCACTTTTCCCGGTCCGCCAGCCGGCACAGCACCTGCAGCAGCAGGGTGGATTTACCGGCCCCCGGATGGCCGCCCAGCAGGATCGCCGAGCCGGGCACCAGGCCGCCGCCCAGCACCCGGTCCAGCTCGTCCATGCCGGCGCTGATGCGGGGGCTGTCTTCCAGGGCGATTTCGTTGAGCTGGCGCACTTCGGAGAGCTGGCCGCTGAAGCCGCTGCGTTCCGCGGAGCGGCTCTTGGGCATGGCCGGGTCGACGACGAATTCCTGCAGGGTGTTCCAGGCGCCGCAGGCCGGGCATTGGCCCTGCCACTTGGGGAAGTCGGCGCCGCACTCGTTGCAGACGAACGCGGTTTTCTTTTTCGCCACGAAAGCTCCTTATTCGGCGATGACTCGTACCGGCCGGCCGGTGATCTGACAGAACAGCTCGTAGCTGATGGTACCGCAGGCGGCGGCCACTTCGTCCACGGCCACGGTGTCGCCCCACAGCTCCACGCTGTCGCCGACCCGGGCGTCCAGGCCGGTCAGGTCCACGGTGATCATGTCCATGGAGACCCGGCCCACCAGCCGGGTGCGCCGGCCGTTCACCGCCACCGGGGTGCCGCTGGGCGCGTGGCGCGGGTAGCCGTCGCCGTAGCCCACCGCCACCACGCCGATGCGGCCCGGGGCGTCGGCGCGCCAGGTGGCGCCGTAGCCAACGGTGTCGCCGGCCTGAATCGGATTGATGGCGATCAGCCGGGCGCTGAAGCGCTGCGTCACCGCCAGTTGCAGATCGGCGGCGCTGCGCCAGGGGAACGGCGAGGAGCCGTAGAGCATGATGCCGGGGCGCACGCGCCGGGCACGGGCGTCGGGGTAGCGGATCAGCGCGGCGGAGTTGGCGGCGCTGAGCGGCACGTTCAGCTCCTTGGCCAGGGTGTCGGCGATGGCCAGCTGGTGGTCGGTGAAGGTGTCGTCCTCGGCGTCGGCGCAGGCGAAATGGCTCATCACGCCGAGCAGCCGCACCCCGGGGATGGCGCGCAGGCGCGCCGCCTGGGCCCGGGCCAGGTCCGGCGCCATGCCGAGCCGGTTCATGCCGGTGTTGACCTTGAGCCACACCCCCAGCGGGGCCGGCCGCGCCGCCAGCAGGTCCACCTGCCAGGGCGAGTGCACCACCACTTCCGCATGCAGCCGCGAGGCGAGGGCCAGCTCGTCGGCGTCGAAGAAGCCCTCCGCCACCAGTACCGGATGGGCCAGCCCCAGATGGCGCAGCGCCTGGGCCTCTTCGATCACCGCCACGCCCAGACCGTCGACGGCGTTGGCGAAGGCGCGGGCCGCCAGGCCCAGGCCGTGGCCGTAGCCGTTGGCCTTGACCATGGCGAACACCCGGGCGCCGTTGGCCAGCGCCCGGGCGCGGCGCGCGTTGTCGGTCAGGGCCCGGGGGCGGATTTCCAGAAAGGTACCGCGCATGCGCCGTTACTCGTCGCCGGCATACTGCTGATAGTATTCCGGCGCCAGGTCGTCGAAGCGCAGGTACTCGCCCCGGAACGCCACGCGCACGGTGCCGATGGGGCCGTTCCGCTGCTTGCCGATGATCACTTCGCCGATGCCCTTTTCGGTGGTGTCCTGGTTATAGACCTCGTCCCGATACAGGAACATGATCACGTCGGCGTCCTGCTCGATGGCCCCGGATTCCCGCAGGTCGGACATCACCGGGCGCTTGTTGGGACGTTGTTCCAGGGAGCGGTTGAGCTGCGAGAGCGCCACCACCGGGCAGTTCAGTTCCTTGGCCAGGCCCTTCAGCGAGCGGGAGATCTCCGAAATCTCGTTAACGCGGCTGTCGGCGCCGGGCACCTGCATCAATTGCAGGTAATCGATCATGATCATGCCCAACTGGCCGCCGCACTCGCGCGCCACTCGTCGCGCCCGGGTGCGCAGCTCCAGGGGGCTCAGCGCCGGCGTGTCGTCGATGAAGAATTTCTGTTCGCTGAGCATCTGAATCGCGGAGGTGATGCGCGGCCAGTCATCCTGATCCAGGCGCCCGGAACGGATCGAGGTCTGGTTGATGCGCCCCAGCGAGGACAACATCCGCATCACGATGGCGTCGGCGGGCATCTCCATGGAGAACACCAGCACCGGCTTGTGCGCCTTGAGCGCCACGTTTTCGCACAGGTTCATGGCGAAGGTGGTTTTACCCATGGACGGCCGCCCTGCCACCACCACCATGTCCGAGGGCTGCAGCCCTGAGGTCATTTTGTCCAGTTCCTCAAAGCCGGTGGTGAGACCGGTCAGCGAGTTCTTGTTCTTGTACAGCTCGTCGATGCGGTCCACCGCCTTCTTGAGGACCGTCTTGATGTCCTGCGGGCCGCTGCCCTTCTTCTGCTGCTCGGCGATTTCGAAAATCGCCGACTCCGCCGCGTCGAGAATTTCCAGCGACGGTGTGCCCTTGGGGTTGAAGGACTGCTCGGCGATGCCGTGGGACACCTGGATCAGCTGGCGCAGGATGCTGCGCTCACGGACGATGTCCGCGTAGGCGTTGATGTTGGCGGCGCTGGGCGTGTTACGGGCCAGGTCCGACAGGTAGGTCATGCCGCCCACGTCGTCCAGCTCGCCACGGTGGGTGAGCGCCTGGGACACGGTCACCAGGTCGCAGGGCTTCTCTTCTTCCACCAGTTGATCGACCACCTGGAAGATCAGCCGGTGTTCCTTGCGGTAGAAGTCCTTGGGCCCGACCCGCTCGGCCACTTCGTCCCAGGCTTCGTTGTTGAGCAGCAACCCCCCCAGCACGGCTTGCTCCGCCTCCTGGGAATGGGGCGGGATACGCAGATTATCCGGGAGATGATCGTCCAGACTCAGGGGTTCGTTCATGGCAGGTCCGTTAAACGAAAAGGGCACCGCCCGTTGCCGGACAGTGCCCTGATTCTGTCACCGTGCCCCCGTGGGGGCAAACCGCTTACGCAGGCCGGGATTACTCCTGGGGCACTACGGTCAGTTTGATGGTCACGGTCACGTCGGCGTGCAGGCTCAGGTCGATCTCGTACTCGCCGGTCTGGCGGATCGCGCCCAGCGGCAGCTTCACTTCCGCTTTCTCGACGGCCACGCCGGTCTGCTCGCTGATCGCGTCGGCGATGTTGGCGGTGCCAACGGAGCCGAACAGCTTGCCTTCGTCACCGGACTTGGCGCCCACGGTGATGGTGGCTTCAGCCAGCTTCTCGGCGCGCGCTTCGGCGGCGCTCAGCAGCTCGGCGGCCTGTTTTTCCAGTTCCGCGCGACGCTCTTCCACTTCGGCCAGGTTGTTCTTCGTGGCCGGCAGGGCTTTGCCTTGCGGGATCAGGAAGTTACGGCCGTAACCGGGGCGAACGTCCACCACGGAGCCCAGGTCACCCAGGTTCTTGATGGTTTCAAGCAGGATCACTTGCATGACGGTCCCCTCGGCTTAATTGTCGTGGCTGTCGGCGTACGGCAGCAGCGCCAGGAAGCGGGCCTGCTTGACAGCGGAGGCCAGCTGACGCTGATAGCGTGCCTTGGTGCCGGTGATACGGCTGGGCACGATCTTGCCGGTTTCGGTGATGTAGGCTTTCAGGGTGTCCAGATCCTTGAAATCAATGAACTCGACACCTTCCGCGGTAAAGCGGCAGAACTTGCGACGGCGATAAAAACGGGCCATGGGTAAACTCCTCTCGATTCCTTAGTGGGGCTCCAGTGTTTCCGCGATCAACTGCAAACGGTCCCGGGCTTCGCCCTTGTAGCCGGCCTGGCAGAGAAAACCGGTGACCGTGACGCTTTGCCCTTCCCGCAGGCCCTGGATCAGACTGGCGTTGCCGCCGACCAGAACAATGGCGATACGGGCTCGGACTTCACGGGGTTGACCGTCTTCCACTTGCCGGGACCGGTGCTCCAGCCAGAAACGCTGGCGGGGAACGCCGGCCGGTGTAACCGCAACCTTTTCCAGGCTGGCGATGACGCCGGTGAGTTGGCAGTGATTGTGTCCGGAAATCAGCTGGTGGCCTCCTCCTTCTCGTTGGCTTTGGACAGCGGCGAAGGCTCGGTGATAGCCCGCTCGCGACGCACCACGAGGTGACGGATAACGGCATCGTTAAAGCGGAAGGTGTTTTCCAGCTCTTCGAGAGTGTCGCCGTCACATTCAATATTCATCAGCACATAGTGTGCTTTATGAATCTTGTTGATCGGGTAGGCCAGCTGACGGCGGCCCCAATCTTCCTGGCGGTGGATGGTGCCCTTGCCGTCGGTCACGATGGCGCTGTAGCGCTCGACCATGGCGGGAACCTGTTCACTCTGGTCCGGGTGGACCAGGAACACGACTTCATAATGACGCATTGTTGGCTCCTTACGGATTGCGCAGCCTCCCGCGACAGGCGGTGAGGCAAGGAGTCCGCGCCCCGGAGGGCACGGAAGGGCGGGGAGTCTAGCTCAAAGCAGCTGCATGCTGCAAGCCAGTAATGGCGGCGGGTGGGAGCGGGCCCCGCCCGCGAAAGGCCGGTGTAACCGGCCGGCAGGATACCAGAGGCGTTATTAATGGCAGGGTTGGATATGTCTCTGGGATCCTGCCGGCAAGCGTTGCTTGCCTTTCGCGGGCAAGGCCCGCTCCCACCAGGCACTCGTAGCACCTTGCCCCTGCTCCCTACACCCTGGATTCTCCTAGCGCGCGAGAGCGGCACGGACGTGGAACAGCACCACCCCCGTCGCCACGGAGACATTAAGGCTCTGCACATCACCGGCCATCGGAATCGCGATCAGGTCGTCGCAGCGCTCCAGGGTCAGCCGCCGCAGCCCCTCGCCCTCGGCGCCCATCACCACCGCCAGGGCGGCGTCCGGCTGGAAGTCGAACAGCGACTGGCTGCGCTCGTTGAGCGCGGTGCCGGCCACCCGGATACGACGGTCCTTGAGCATTTCCAGCACCCGCGCCAGGTTGCCCACCTCGAAGTAGGCCAGCGCTTCGGCGGCGCCGGCGGCACTGCGGCAGGCCACCGGCGTCAGCCCGGCGGCATGGCGGCGCGGCACCACCACCGCGTCGACGCCGGCGGCGTCGGCGCTGCGCAGGCAGGCGCCCAGATTATGCGGGTCGGTGACGCCCTCCAGGATCAGCAGCAGGGGCGGATGATCCAGGCCGTCCAGATGCGCCGCCAGGGCGTGCTCATCGCCGGCACTGCGCGGCCGGGCACGGGCCACCACGCCCTGATTCTGCGGGCCGGCCAGCTTGTCCAGCGACTCGCGGCGGCTGTACTGCACCGCGATGCCCTGGTCCCGGGCGGCGATGATCAGGGTCTCCAGCCGGGCATCGCCGCGCTTGGCGCGGGTGTCCAGCACGAACAATTCCAGCACCCCTTCCGGGCGGTGCCGCAACAGCGACTCCACCGCGTGGATGCCGGAATACATGAGCGGTTTGTTCATCGGCGGCGGCGCGGCTTACGCTGGCCGCTCTTCTTGGCCCCGTCGCCGCTCTTGGCGTCGCCGGGGATGTCACCGCGGGCGATCTTTTCCCGCTCGGACCCGCCACCGGCGTCACCGCCGCCCTTGCCGGCGGCCGGCTTCTTGCGGCCGGCGCCCTTCTTGGCGCCTTTGCGGGCGCCCTTCTTGGCCGCTGCCTTGGGCTTGGGACCGCCACGCTTACCCGGCGCCGGGGTGGAACTGATCAGCTCCAGGTCGATCTTGCGGTCGTCGGTGTGCACACCGGCCACCTTCACCGTTACCGCGTCGCCGAGGCTGAAGCGGCGCCCGGAGGACTCGCCCACCAGCGCCATGTTGACGTCGTCGAAGTGGTAGTAGTCGCTGTCCAGGTTGGCCACGTGCACTAGACCGTCGATGTGCAGGTTGTTGATCTGCACGAACAGGCCGAAGGCGGCCACGCCGCTGACCACGCCGTCGAACTCAGCGCCCAGATGGTCTTCCATGTACTGGCACTTGAGCCACTGCTCCACGTCGCGGGTGGCGTCGTCGGCGCGCCGCTCGGTCATCGAGCAGTGCTCGCCCATGGCGATCATGTCGTTGAGGCTGAACGGCAGGATATGATCGCGCTGGATCGCCGGCAGACCGCCCGGGTTGTCCGCGTGGGGGGTGTCCGCGCCGCTGCGGATCAGATACCGGATGGCGCGGTGCACCAGCAGGTCCGGGTAGCGGCGGATCGGCGAGGTGAAGTGGGTGTAGGCGTTGTAGGCCAGCCCGAAATGGCCCTTCACATGGGCCTCGTACTTGGCCTGGCTCATGGTGCGCAGCATCATGGTCTGGATCACCTGGCGGTCCGGCCGGTCGGCGATGGTCTCGCCGAGCTGCTGGAACACCTGCGGGCCGATCGGCCCCTCCGACCAGGGAATGCTCAGGCCCAGCCCGCCCAGGAACTGCTGCAGGTTGGTCAGGCGCTCTTCCTTGGGCGGCTCGTGGTTCCGGTAGAGCGCCGGCAGCTCCGCCTTCTCGAGCAGGCGCGCGGCGCAGATGTTGGCCGCCAGCATCGCCTCCTCGATCATCACGTGGGCCACGTTGCGCTGCACCGGCACGATGTCGCGAATCTTGGACTGCTCATCGAACAGGATGCGGCTTTCGTTGCTCTCGAAGTCGATGGCGCCACGCAGTTCCCGGCGGCGGCGCAGGGCCAGGTACATCTCGTGGAAGGCCCATACCGAATCCAGGGTCTCGTCGTCCAGGCTCTTCACGGTCTCCGTGGCGAGCTCGGACTCCGGCTCCTCGATGATTGCCCCCACTTTGTTATAAGTGAGGCGGTGGCGGGAACGCATCACGCCTTCGCGGAACACGAAACGGGAGATGCGGCCGTTGGCGGACACCAGCATGTCGCAGTACAGGCACAACCGGTCCACGTGCGGGTTCAGCGAGCACAGGCCGTTGGACAGCGCCTCGGGCAGCATCGGCACCACCCGGTTGGGGAAGTACACCGAGTTGCCGCGCTTGTGCGCCTCGTTGTCCAGCGCCGTGCCCGGATGCACATAGTGGCTGACGTCGGCGATCGCCACGATCAGGCGCCAGCCGCCGCGCTGGCGGCTCTCCACATAGACGGCGTCGTCGAAATCCTTGGCGCTCTCGTCATCGATGGTGACCAGCGGCAGGTCGCGCAGGTCCACGCGGTGGGCCTTGGCGGGGTGCGGCACCTCGGCGCCGAAGCGCTGGGCCTCCTCGGGCACGCCCTTGGGCCACTGGTGGGGGATCTCGAAGCGGCGCAGCGCCACTTCCACTTCCATGCCGGCCTGGTCCGGGGTGGCGATGACCTCGATCAGGCGCACCAGCACGTGCTGGTCGCGGGACGGGTACTGGGTGATCTCGGCGCGCACATGGTCGCCGTGCTCCGGCTTGATGCCGTTAAGATCCTCGACCAGCACTTCCTTGGTGATACGACGGTTTTCCGGCTCGATGAAGCTGACCCCGGCTTCGCGGTGATAGCGGCCGACGATCTCGGTGACGGCGCGCTCGGTGATCTCCACGATGCGCGCCTCTTCCTTACCGAAGCGGTTGACGCCGGCGGTGCTGACCAGCACCCGGTCGCCGTCCATCACTTTTTCCATCTGCCGGGGGGCCAGGAACAGGTCCTTGCGGCCGGGTTCGTCGGCGATCAGAAAGCCGAACCCGTCGCGGTGGCCCTGCACGCGGCCGGCGATCAGATCCATGCGCGAGGCGATGCCCACCTTGCCGTTGCGGTTTTCCACCAGCTGGCCGTCGCGCAGCATCGCCTTGAGGCGGCGCTCCAGGCCCACCTCGCCGTCTTCGTCCACGTCCAGGAGCCCGGCAAGGTCGTGCTTACCGAGCGGCTTTCCCTGGTCGTCGAGGACCTGCAGGATCAACTCGCGGCTGGGAACCGGATTCTCGTACTTCGACGCCTCCCGGTCCGCGTGGGGATCCTTATAGCGTTTCCTGGATGCCATTCAATAACCTCTAATAAAATACATGTATATAAACCCGCCGGATGGCGCCGGCGGGCGCTACCTTAACCCAGCATGGGACTCACGCACCACGGGGGCCGGCGAAATCAAGCCGGAAGCGGAAGGCCGGGCGGGTAGCCTCGAACGGGCGAAATGCCCAATGTTTTCGGAACTAACCGTTGACATCCCGGCATCATATACTAGAATGCACGCGCTTTCGCGATGAAGGGCCGGAATCGGTCGTTCAACGAAACAAGCCGAGGTGGTGAAATTGGTAGACACGCTAGCTTCAGGTGCTAGTGGGGGCAACCCCGTGGAGGTTCAAGTCCTCTCCTCGGCACCAATTCAGAAAAGGGCTCCCCATGGGAGCCCTTTTTGTATCCGCTCTAAAGGCCCCTTCAGCATGCGCCTTTTCCTTGCTTCCCTGATTCTGGCTCTGGGTTTGAGTGTCGCCACTCCGGTCGCCGCGCAGGAACAGGCCGATCAGGCCGTGAACCCGGAGGTCCAGAAAGCCGACGCCCAGCTCGAGAAGGCCAAGCGCCGCGAACGCCTGCTGCTGCTGTTCCCCGCTGGCGCCCTCGGCCTCACCATCGCCCTGATCGTGATCACCCGCCGCCGCAAGAAATAACGTGAGCCCCGTCTCAGTGAAGGCCGCCTTCACATAGTCGCCATTTTAAGCACACCGATTTGACATTTTTCTCCGCCAGGATTGGCCACCTCCCCAATCCCATTCTGAATAAGACGGAGAAACCCATGTATCTGCGGAACGACGCCCGTTTTAAACTGAGCGCGCTGGCCATCGCCACGTCGCTCGCCCTGGCCGCCTGCGGTGGCGACAGCGACAGCAATGACAACATCGGCGGTGGTGACGGTGGTGGCGACCCCCAACCGCAGATGGAACGGCTGACCCGAATCGCCACCCTGCCACTAGGCTCCGAAGCCACCGGCCTGTTCCTCAAAGACGACGGTGAAGTATTCACCAATATCCAACACCCTTCCGACGCCAACACGGTCGCGGATGAAGACGGCAATGTTTACAACCTGGCCACCGTGGGGCTGATCGAAGACGCCGATGTGCGCAAGCATTTCGAGGCGGTGTCGGTTCCGCAAACCGATGAAGAAAAGCAAACCATGCGGGTGGCCCTTGGCCGCTACAACGTGCTGGGCCAGCAAGGCAACGACTGGGCGGGCGCGCCACAACCGAGTCTCGGCGGCATCGCCGTGCAGGACGGCACCGCCTTGATCAAGGTGTCCAACGACCCCGACTTCAACGGCTGGATTGAAGTGAGCGAGAACGAAGGCTACCTGTTCACCAACTGGGAAGACCGCCCCGGCGGCATGAGCCGTCTCCATCTGATGCGCGATCAGGACGGTCGCTGGGCGGTTAAGGACAACGACGCCACCATGGTGGATTTCTCCGCGGTGAAAGGCACCTGGGTGAACTGCTTCGGCACCGTGTCGCCCTGGAACACGCCACTCACGTCCGAAGAGCTCTACTTCGATCACACCATCGATTGGAACGCACCCGACGAGGGCGAAGTACAGGACCTGGCGGATTACCTGGCCGGCGAGATCAACACCGACCACACGGTGACCTACCCCAACCCTTACGACTATGGCTACATCGTCGAGATCACCGACGCGACCGGCACGCCGACCCCGGTGAAACACTTCACGCTGGGCCGCTACTCCCATGAGAATGCGGTGGTGATGCCGGACCAGAAAACCGTCTACATGAGCGACGACGGCGGCGGCGTGATTCTCTTCAAATTCGTGGCGGACACAGCCGGTGACCTGAGCAGCGGCACCCTGTATGCCGCCCGGGTGGTGCAGGACAGCCCCGTCATGGACGCGGCTCAAGCGGGCTTTCATATCGGCTGGGTGGAACTCGCCAGCGGCAGCAACGACGAGATCGAAAGCTGGGTGGACGAATACGACGGTATCACCACCGCGGACTACGTAGACGGCGAGAACAGCTACATCTCCGACCGCCAGGTTCACGAGTGGGCGGAATCCAAACTGGGCGAAGACCTGGACAGCGACGGTGTGGTCGCGGCCAATCCCTTCGGCGATGACCGCGTTGCCTTCCTGGAATCCCGCAAGGCGGCGGTGAAGCTGGGTGCCACCGGCGAGTTCAACAAGATGGAAGGTATCAACATCAACATGACCCGCGCCAAGGCCAGCGTCGAAGGTGATGGCCCGCAGGCGTATGTCTACGTGGCGATGTCCGATATCACCGGCAAGATGACCGATACCCAAGGGGTAATCCAGCTCACCAACGACGATACCCGTTGCGGCGGAGTGTTCCGGATGCCCCTGGAAGCGGACTACAACGTGTCCTACCTGGAAATGGTGGAACTGGGCGGCCCGTACGATCCGACCGATGCGGCCAACACCTGCAGCGTCGACGGCCTCGCTGGTCCGGATAACGTCGCGATCATGGAAGATGGCCGAGTGTTAATCGGCGAAGACACCGGCAACCACGAAAACAACATGGTGTGGCTGCTGGATCCGGAAGCCTGACCACCCCGATTCAGAGAAAGCCCGGGGAGGAGCGCACGCGCCCTCCCCGTTTCTGTTTTTCACATCCCGGTTTTTTATATGAAACACATCATTGTCGTTTTTTGTATTGGTCTGATCTTGGCCGGCTGCGATTCCGCGAACAGTGAAGCGCTGGAAAACAATCCATCCAGTAGCGCCGTCAGCGCCCCGAATGACGCACCGCAACGCAAGCTGCCGCCGGATCTCAGCGCTATCTACAACCACGAAGCGCCGATTCCGCCGCAGTGCTACACGCGCACCGAGGGCGACTTCAACCCCTGCTACACCTGCCATCAGACCTACGAGGACCGGGCCCGCCCGAACACCATGTGGGACGGCTATTTGCAGGGTGCCTACGACTTTTCCGAGCTGGGGGAAACCAACCACTGGCTCAACCTGTTCGTGGACCGCCGCGAGCAGGTGGCGAAGATGTCCGACCAGGCCATCATCGACTACATCAACCAGGACAACTACACCCCGGCGATGACCGCCCTCGCCGAGGACAGCGACTGGCAGGGCCCGGTGCCCTACATCGAAGGCCTGCAGCAGGGCGCCCGGGCGTTCGACGAGCAGGGCTTCGCCAAGGACGGCAGCCACTGGGTGGCCTTCAACTACAAGCCGCTGCCGAGCACTTTCTGGCCCACCAATGGCAGCACCGACGACGTCATGGTGCGGCTGCCGGAGCCGTTCCGCACCAGCACCTGCGCCGATAACGACGCGGCGTCCCGGGACGTCTACCTGGCCAACCTGTCGCTGATGGAGATGGCGATCAAGGAGCTGGACCGCATCAGCACGCCGCCCATCGACGAGCAGGCGGTGTGCGCCGACCTGGACGGCGACGGCACCCTCGGCACCGCCCGCACCCTGCTGAAGCGCGACCACTACCTGGGCGGCGCCGCCAAGGTGCCGGTCACCGACATGCTCTACCCGGAAGGCATCGAGTTCCTGCACACGGTGCGCTACGTGGGCGTGGACGCGCACGGCGGCATCGGCCTGCCGCCGCGCATGAAGGAAGTGCGCTATATGAACAAGATCCGCTTCTACAACAGCGCCCACCTGAAATCCCTGTACGGCAACGAGCACCAGGAAAAAGCCGAAGGCAACCTGCCCTACTACACCGACCACGGCGACCGGGGCATGGACAACGGCTTCGGCTGGATGGTGCTGGGCTTTATCGAGAAGGAAGACGGCAGCCTGCGCCCGCAGAGTAATCAGGAGCAGCGCTTCTGCATGGGCTGCCACACCACCGTGGGCACCACCATCGACCAGACCTTCGCCTTTCCGCGCAAGGTCACCGGCGCCGAGGGCTGGGGCTACATCGACATCAAGGGCATGCGCGATGCCCCGGCGATCAACCAGGACGAGGGCGAGATCGCCCAGTACCTGCGGCTGGTGGGCGGCGGCAATGAGTTCCGCGAAAACGACGAGATGCAGGCGCGCTGGTTCAACGAGGACGGCAGCCTCAAGCGCGACAAGGTGGCCAACGCCGACGTCTATGAGCTGATCACCCCCAGCCGCGAACGGGCCCTGGCGCTGAACAAGGCCTACAAGCTGATCGTCGAGGAGCAGAGCTATCTGTACGGCCGCGACGCCACGTTGAAGCCGGCGGAGAACGTCTACCGGCACATCAATCCGGACGAAGTGACGCCACTGAAACCGGAGAAGCGTATCGACGGCTATGACATCCGCCTGGACTGGTCGGCGGCCGGCGCCACGGAGTGACGGCCGGCCGCGACGGCGCTACCCGAACGGGTGGCGCTGGACGATGGTCTCGGCCCGGTCCGGGCCGGTGGAGATGATATCGATGGGCGCGCCGGTGACTTCCTCGATGCGCTTGAGGTAGGCACGGGCGTTGTCGGGCAGGTCTTCCAGCTTCTTAACGCCGATGGTGGACTCGGACCAGCCGGGCACCGACTCGTACACCGGGGTCACCTCGGAGTAGCTGTCCGCGTCCCAGGCGCACTCCAGGGCCTTGCCGTCCGGGCCCTGGTAGCCCACGCAAATGTTCACTTCCTCGAGGCCGTCGAGCACGTCCAGCTTGGTCAGGCACAGCCCACTGATCGAGTTGATCTGGATGGCGCGCTTGAGCGCCACCGCGTCGAACCAGCCGCAACGGCGGGCACGGCCGGTGGTGGAGCCGAACTCGTGGCCCTTTTCCGCCAGGTAACGGCCGGTCTCATCGAACAGCTCGGTGGGAAACGGCCCGCTGCCCACCCGGGTGGTGTAAGCCTTGGTGATGCCCAGCACGTAATCCAGATAGAGCGGCCCGAAACCGGTGCCGGTGGCGGTGCCGCCGGCGGTGGTGTTGGAGCTGGTCACGTAGGGGTAGGTGCCGTGGTCGATGTCCAGCAGCGTGCCCTGGGCGCCCTCGAACATGATGTTCTCATCGCGCTCGCGGGCGCCGTGCAGGGTGGCGGTGACGTCGCACACCATGGCGCGGATGTCCTCGGCCTGGGCCAGGGTGTCGTCCAGGGTTTTCTGGAAGTCCACCGGCTCGGCGTTGTAGAAGCTGCGCAGGATGAAGTTGTGGTAGTCCATCACTTCACCCAGCTTGGCGGCGAAGCGCTCGCGGTGGAACACATCACCCAGGCGCACGCCCCGGCGCGCCACCTTGTCTTCATAGGCCGGGCCGATGCCGCGTCCGGTGGTGCCGATTTTCTGGGCGCCGCGGGCCACTTCCCGGGCCTGGTCCAGCGCCGCGTGCACCGGCAGGATCAGCGGGCAGGCGGAGGACAGCCGCAGGCGCTCGCGCACCGGCACGCCCTTGTCTTCCAGGCCGCGGATCTCCTTGAGCAGGGCTTCCAGCGACAGCACCACGCCGTTGCCGATCAGGCACTGCACGTTGTCGCGCAGGATGCCGGAGGGGATCAGGTGGAGGACGGTCTTCTCGCCGTCGATCACCAGGGTGTGGCCGGCGTTATGGCCGCCCTGGAAACGGGCCACGTAGGCGGCCTGGTCGGTGAGCAGATCGACGATCTTGCCCTTGCCTTCATCACCCCATTGGGTACCGAGAATTACGACGTTCTTGCCCATGGCTGTTCGCTTTGGCCTGTCAGGAGGAAATGGATTGCAGGGTCCAGCCGTCGCCGGCGGACACCAGCTCACGGTCGCACCCCAATTCAGCGGGGTCGTTGTCGGCGCCGGCCAGGGCCAGCACCACGCGCTCACCCTGGGCGCGCAGCTCCGCCACCCGGGCGGCGAAGCCGGCGTCCGCCAGCTCACCGCGGGCGAGCACGGCACCGGCGCGCGGCACCGGCGCCAGGGAAGCCAGTTTCTTCAGGTCGGCGCTGAAGCCGGTGGCCGGGCGCGCCCGGCCGAACACTTCACCGATGTGATCGTAGCGGCCGCCCTTGGCCAGCGGCTCGCTGTCGCCGGGCAGGTAGGCGGCGAACACACAGCCGGTGTGGTAGTGGTAGCCGCGCAGCTCACCCAGGTCCAGATGCACGTCGAGACCGCGCTCGGCGAGCACCGACACCAGCCGCTCCAGATCGGCGAGCGCCTCGGTGGCGTCCGGGAACTCCGCCAGCAGGCTGCGGGCCTGAGCGAATACGCCGGTGTCGCCGTCCAGGAACGGCAGCGCCGCCAGCGCCCGCGCGGCGGCCTTCGGCAGGGCCTGGCCGTCCAGGAACCGGTTCAGTTCGGTGCGCGCCTTGCGCAGATAGATGTCTTCCAGCTTCGCCTGGGCGGCGGCGTCCAGATCGCAGGCGTCCACCAGGGCGCGGAAAATGCCCACGTGCCCCAGGTCCAGCACCACTTTGTCGTTGGCGCCGGCCAGGGCCAGGGTCTCGCCCATCAGCAGGATCACTTCCAGGTCGCTGTCGCCGCCGGCGTGGCCGAACAGCTCGACGCCCAGCTGGTAGGGCAGCCGGGTGCCGCCCACCTGGGTGGGCCGGGCGCGCAGCGCCGTGGAGCAGTAACACAAACGGGTGGGGGCGTTGCGGCGCAGGCTGTGGGCGTCGATGCGCGCCACCTGCGGGGTCATGTCCGCGCGCACGCCCATCAGGCGCCCGCTGAGCTGGTCGGTGATCTTGAAGGTGTCCCGCTCCAGGTCACGGCCGGCGCCGTTGAGCAGGGACTCCAGGAATTCGATCAGCGGCGGGTACACCAGCTCGTAGCCCCAGGACTGGTACAGGTCCAGAGCCCGGCGGCGCAGTTGTTCGATGGCCCGGGCGCGTTCGGGAAGCACTTCCTCGACGCCGTCGGGCAACAACCACTGTTCTTCCTGATTCATCTTACGATCCCGAGGGTATTCAATCGACACAGGGGTCCAACGGAGGGCCGGCAGAGGTGGCGGCCACAAAAAAACCGGGCCTCGTGACCCGGTTGATGGATTCTAACACGTCCCCCGAGGGGCAGATACCCGCCGCCCGGCGGCGGGCACCCGGTGTTCAGCGTCCGCGGTTCTGCTTCATGTACTGGAAGAACTCGCTGTCCGGAGAGAGGATCAGCACGTCTTCCTTGGAATCGAAGCTCTCCCGGTACGCCTGCAGGCTGCGGTAGAAGCGGAAGAACTCCTCGTCCTTGCCATAGGCGTTGGCGTAGATGGAGGTGGCGCGGGCGTCACCGGCACCGCGCAGGCGCTGCGCTTCCTCGTAGGCCTGGGCCACGATCTGCGTCTGCTGGCGGTCGGCGGCGGCGCGGATGCGCTCGGCGTCCTCGCGGCCCCGCGCCCGGTGCTCGGCGGCGTCACGGGCACGTTCGGCGCGCATCCGGTCGAATACCCGGCCACGCACCTGATCCGGCCAGTCCACCTGCTTGACGCGCACGTCGACCACTTCGATGCCCAGATCCTCCAGGGTGGCGGCGTTCACTTCCTGGGCCACGGAGTTCATCAGCTTCTCGCGCTGATCGGTCTCGTCGCCCAGTGACGACGCCGCCGTGTCGCCGGGCTCTCCGCCGTCGTCGGCGGCCTGCGCCTCGGCGTCCGCCTCCACTTCGGAGGTGGTCTTCGGCTCGCCGCCGCCACCGCTGAGCAGCTCCGCGGTGGGATCCAGCGCGTCATCGGGCAAAGCCCCGCCCTGGCCGGCCACCACTTCCTGCACGGTACGATTGGCGAACTGGTTACGCAGCGCCTCGTTGACACGCGGGTCGAGCAGCTCCCGGGCGCGGCGCTCCATGGCCAGGCCGTCGTTGACGCCGGCGCCGACACTGACGATGTAGCGCTGCACGTCGGCGATGCGCCAGGTCACGAAGGCGTCCACGTTGAGCAGTTTCTTTTCCGCGGTCAGAAACGACTGGGTGGGCACGTCGTGGGTGAGCAGACGACCGTCCACCCGCACCACGTCGTCGATCAACGGCACCTTCGGGTAAATGCCCGGTTCGATGTCCGCTTTCTCCACCCGTGCGAATCGCTTCAGCACGGCCTTTTCGGTTTCGTTGACGATGTAAAAAGAGTCCAGAGCCAGCAGCAACAGCACGCCCACTGCCACCAGCATAAGCCAGCTACGTGTGCCCATCAGCGAATCTCCGTGCGGTTGCTTTGGTACAGACTGCGCGAGCCGGAACGGCCACTGCCGCCGTCATCCGCGCCGGCGCTCGAGGAGGTCGGCGAAGAGGAGCCGGAACCGCTGCCACGGTTGGCGGCACCACTGTCACCGGACACCGGCTGCTTGCCCTTGAACATCTGGTCCAGAGGCAGGTACATCAGGCTGTCACTGCCCTGCGCATCCAGCAATACCTTGCTGGAGTTGCTGAACACCTCGGTGAGGCTGTCCAGGTAGAGACGCTGACGGGTCACTTCCGGTGCCTTGCGGTATTCCGCCACCAGATCGGTGAAGCGGGCCGCGTCACCCTCGGCTTCGGCCACCACGCGGACCTTGTAGGCTTCCGCTTCCTCGGTGATGCGCGCGGCCTGGCCGCGGGCTTCCGGAATCACCGAGTTGTAGTAGGCCTCGGCTTCTTTCTTGAAGCGATCTTCGTCTTCCTTGGCCTTGGCCACGTCGTCGAAGGCGTCACGCACCGCTTCCGGCGCGGCGGTTTTGTCCAGCACCACCTGGTTGATCACCAGGCCGGTGTTGTAGCGGTCCAGATACTCCTGCAACCGCTCGCGCACCAGCAGACGAATGTCCTCGCGGCGGTCGCGCAGCACGTCGTCCATGGTCGAGCTGCCCACCACGTGGCGCAGCGCCGAACTGGTGGCGTGCTGAAGAATGGTCTCCGGCGCGCCCACGCGCAGCAGAAATGCCTGGGGGTCGAGTACCTTGTACTGGACTTCCAGGGTCACCGCGACAATGTTGGTGTCCTCGGTGAGCATTTCCTCGCTGATTTCGTAGCTGCGGTTCTGGCCCACGTCCACCGACATGCTTTGTTCGATGATCGGCGCGCGCCAGTTCAGGCCCGGGTCCACCATCCGGTTGAACTCACCGAAGCGCAGCACCACGCCGCGCTCGCGCTGATCCACCAGGTAAAAGCCCATCAGCACATAGCCGACCACCAGCACCACCAGCGCCACCGCCAGCAGGCCGCCGGGGAAGCCGCCGGACGACTTGTTGCCGCCGCCACCGCCGCCGCCTTTGCCGCCGAACAGGTTGTTGATGCGGTCCTTAAGATTTTTCAGCGCTTCATCAAGATCGGGCGGTCGCTGATCGCCACCGCCGCCGCCCCCGCCCCAGGGGTCCCTGGGTTTGTTTCCGCCGGGTTCATTCCAGGCCATTGAATTCTCCGTTATCCCGCTCTGTGCGAGCGTTCAGGATTGTAGGAAGGGGTATCCGTCTCTGCAACCGAAGGGTCAGGAACACGGACCTGTTCTTCACGCAGGCCGGCTTCGCGCAGCAGACGTTCGAAGTGCACCCGATTGACATGTACCCGCAGCAGCATGCCGCCGTCGGTGCCCGCCTGTTCCTCGCGCACCTCGCCGGCTTCATGGAGGCGCGACCGCAGGCGGCCGGCCTCCGGAGGCAGCCGCAACCAGCGATCCACCCAGCGGTCCGCCAGTCGCTCGGCGATCGCCTGATGCAACAGGTCGAAGCCCTCGCCGGTGCGCGCCGACAGCCAGACACGCCAGGGCAGGCCCTGTTCATCGCGTTCCAGGTGCGGCGATGCGTCTTCCAGGGCGTCCACCTTATTGTAAACATGCAGCACGGGCACGGTATCCGCGCCGATTTCTTCCAGGACTTCGTTCACCGCGGCCACGTTGGCGTCGCTCTCCTCGACACTACTGTCTGTCACATGCAGCAGCAAGGACGCGTTAACGGTCTCCTCCAGGGTGGCGCGGAACGCCTGCACCAGCCGGTGCGGCAGGTGGCGGATAAAGCCCACGGTGTCGGCCAGAATCGCCGGCCCCACCCCGGGCACCCGCACCTTGCGCAGGGTCGGGTCCAGGGTGGCGAACAGCTTGTCCGCCACGTAGACGTCGCCGGTGGTGAGCGCGTTGAACAGCGTCGACTTGCCGGCGTTGGTGTACCCCACCAGCGAGATCAGCGGGGTTTCCGAACGGTCCCGGGCGCGTCGGCCCTGGGCGCGCTGCTTGCGCACCTTGTCCAGCCGCGCCTGGATCGAGCGGATACGCTCGCGCAGCAGGCGGCGGTCGGTTTCCAGCTGGGTCTCACCCGGACCGCGCAGGCCGATACCGCCCTTCTGACGCTCCAGGTGGGTCCAGCCGCGCACCAGCCGGGTGGAGAGATGCTGCAATTGCGCCAGCTCCACCTGCAGACGGCCTTCGTGGGTACGCGCCCGTTGGGCGAAAATATCCAGAATCAGACCGGTGCGGTCGAGCACGCGGCATTTCACCGCGCGCTCCAGGTTGCGCTCCTGGCCGGCGCTCAGACCATGGTTGAACAGCACCACGTCGGCCTGATGCTCACGCACCAGCGCCGCCAGCTCCTCCGCCTTGCCGGAACCGATAAACAGCGCCGGGTCGGGGCGGTCGCGCTTGCCCAGCAACTCCACCACCGGCTCCACCCCGGAGGAGGTCACCAGATGATAAAACTCGTCCAGGTCCTCGCGACCCAGGGCGTCGGGCAGGTCGATATGCACCAGCACCGCTTTCTCACCGGCGCCGGTACGAACCTGTTCTGTACGATCGAATAGATCCATAGACCTCAATATAAAACAAAGCCACGCCGGGCGGCGTGGCTTTGACGGGGGCGAAATCCGGGAATCGGCTTACTGATTGCCGAAGTCCTCGCCGGGGCCGTCGTTCTGCGGTGCCGCCGTGCCGGCCATGGCCGGGTTGCCACCGGTACCCGCGGCGCGCGGATTACGAGCCGGAACCACGGTGGAAATAGCGTGCTTGTATACCATCTGGCTGACAGCGTTCTTCAACAGCACCACGTACTGGTCGAAGGACTCAATCTGTCCCTGCAACTTTATGCCGTTCACCAGAAAGATCGAAACCGGGATGCGTTCCTTTCTCAGGGCATTGAGAAAAGGGTCTTGTAGCGAGTGCCCTTTTGACATGGCAAATCTCCTTAAGAGTCATAAAAAGTGGGTGCCCAAACAGTGCGGGCAATTATCAGCGCTAACGTCCGGGCCACGTGCCGCCGGCCATCCATGCCGGTCGGTCCTGGGGCCATGGGACTTCTATGGCAGCCTTCCCGAGGAAAAGTTTCCGACCCCACCATCCGAAAGCCCTGTTAACTCGTTGTTCTTTTATGGGGCTTGGTCCCAATAAAACAAGCCTTAAAAAAACAGTCCGCGAGTCAACTAAACACGGTTTTACAAACCCCTGCAAGCCGCTCTTTACAGGCGATGCGACCCTCGTCACGGGTGTTGTCGTAGGTTTCCACTCCAGGCCATTTACGCAGCCAGGTGAGCTGCCGTTTGGCCAACTGCCGTGTGGCAATAATACCCTTTTCCACCATGGTAGGGTAATCCCAATCGCCCTCCAGATGGCGCCAGACCTGGCGGTATCCCACCGCCTTGAGCGCCGGCAGCTCCGCGTGCAGGTCGCCGCGCCGGCGCAGAGCCGCCACCTCCTCCACCAGCCCGGCTTCCAGCATGGCCATGAAGCGGTGTTCGATGCGCCGGTGCAGCTCCGGGCGCGGCGGTACCACCGCCAGGCTCAGCACCGGCCGGTCCAGGCCCGGGAAGCGGAAAAAACCGTCCCCCAGGGGCGTGGCGGCGGTGTCGTGCTCACCGTGAAAGGCGCTTAGCGGCCGGCCGGTAAGGCGAAACACCTCCAGGGCGCGCTGCAGCCGCTGGCGGTCCGTGGGCTTGAGACGGTCGGCACTGGGCGGGTCCACCCGGGCCAGCTCGCGGTGCACCGCCGGCCAGCCTTCGCGCTCCGCCAGGGCGGTAATTTCCGCGCGCACCGCCGGGTCGGCCTCGGGCAACGGCGCCAGGCCTTCCACCAGCGCCTTGAAGTAGAGCATGGTGCCGCCCACCAGCAGCGGAATGCGCCCGGCGGCGCTAATCGCCTCGATTTCCGCCAGGGCGTCGGCGCGGAAATCCGCCGCCGAATAGGGCCGGGCCGGGTCGCGGAACCCCATCAGCCGATGCGGCGCCCGCGCCAACTCCGCCGCGGACGGACGCGCCGCGCCGATGTCCAGCCCCTGGTAGACCAGCGCCGAATCCACGTTGATCAGTTCCACGGGCAGGGTTTCGGCGGCCCGGATCGCAAGCTCGGTCTTGCCGGCCCCGGTGGGGCCCATCAGGAGGATAATCGGGTCGGGCACGCTACTGCCCCCGCATGAAGAGCCGGTCCAGCTCCTTGACGCTCATCTGGGTCCAGGTGGGGCGCCCGTGGTTGCACTGCCCGGAGCGCTCGGTGGCCTCCATGTCGCGCAGCAGGGCGTTCATCTCCGGCACGGTCAGGCGCCGGTTGGCGCGCACGCTGCCGTGGCAGGCCATGGACGAGAGCAGCGCGTCCAGCTGCTGCTCGATGCGCTCGCTGCTGCCGTGGGCGAGCAGATCGCTGAGCACGTCCCGGACCAGCGTCTCGCTGTCCGCGTTGCGCAGCAGCGCCGGCACCTCGCGCACCACCAGGGTTTCCGGGCCGGCCCGTTCGACCATGAAGCCCAGGCGCTGGAACACCTGGGGCTGCTGTTCGGCGAAATCCGCCTCGCGGGAGGATACCGCCATGGACACCGGCACCAGCAGCGGCTGGCTGCGCACTTTCTCCTCGGCCCAGTCCCGTTTCAGACGCTCGTAGGTGATCCGTTCGTGGGCGGCGTGCATATCCACCAGCACCATGCCGTGTTCGTTCTCGGCGACGATGAAAATGCCGTGCAGCTGCGCCACCGCATAGCCCAGCGGCGGGGTGTGCGATGCCTCCGGCTCGCCGCTCGGCGCCGGAATGGACGACACCATCTGCCCGTAGGCGCCGGCCTGGCGGGCGCCGTCAGCGATCGTGCCGGCACTGTAAGCACCGCTGTAGCCGCCACCGAATCCGCCGCCGCCGAAGGCGCGGCGCGGCGCCTCCGACACGCCGGGGGCGCCGCTGGCCGGGTTGCCGAGCGCCATATGGCCCTGGCTGGGCGCCGGGCCCTCTTCCATGGCCGGCGCGGTGTCGCCGGGGCGGCCCTCGCCGCTGTACTGACCCTCGCCGGGACGCACCTCGGCGATGGCCCGGTGCAGGCTGCGGAACAGGAAGTCGTGGACCATGCGCTGTTCGCGGAACCGCACCTCGTGCTTGGTGGGGTGCACGTTCACATCCACCAGCGCCGGGTCCACTTCGAAGAACAGCACATAGGCCGGGTGGCGGCCGTGGTAGAGCACGTCCGCGTAGGCCTGGCGCACCGCGTGGCTGACCACCTTGTCGCGGATCACCCGGCCGTTGACGTAGAAATACTGCAAATCCGCCTGGGACCGGGAGAAGGTGGGCAGGCCCATCCAGCCGTGCAGCCGCAGGCCGGCGTGCTCGATGTCCACGGTCAGTGCCTGATCCATGAAGGCACGGCCGCACAGCCGCGCCACCCGGGCGGCGCGCAGGGTGTCGTCGTCCCCGGGCGGCAGCTGGTGGATCACTTTCTGGTTGTGGCTGAGGCGGAAGCCGGTCTGGAATTCGCTCAGGGCGACCCGCCGGAACACCTCTTCCAGGTGGTTGAATTCGGTTTTCTCGGTGCGCAGGAAACGGCGCCGGGCCGGCGTATTGAAGAACAGGTCGCGCATCGTCACGGTGCTGCCGCGCGGGTGCGCGGTGGGCGCCACGGACGGCGCCATGTCGCGCCCTTCCACGGTAACCTGCCAGCCCTCGGCCTGGTCGCCGCTGTTGCTGGCCAGGCTCAACCGCGACACCGAACTGATCGCCGCCAGCGCCTCGCCCCGGAAACCGAGGGTGCCGATCGCCTCCAGGTCTTCGAGGCCGCGGATCTTGCTGGTGGCGTGGCGGGACAGGGCCAGCGGCAGGTCATCCTGGTCGATGCCGCTGCCGTCGTCGCGCACCCGGATCAGCTTGGTGCCGCCCTGCTCCACGTCCACGCTGATCTGGCGGGCGCCGGCGTCGAGCGCGTTTTCCAGCAACTCCTTAAGCACCGAGGCGGGGCGCTCCACCACCTCGCCGGCGGCGATCTGGTTGGCGAGCCGGGAATCCAGCCGATGAATCTTTGCCACAGGGAACTCTCTTTACTAAAACCGGGTTGTGCCGTCAGGACCGGGGAATGGTCAGGGTCTGGCCCACCATGATGCGATCATCGCGAATATCATTGGCGGCGCGCAGGGCCTGCTCGGAGACCTGGTACTGGCGGGCGATGCCGGACAGGGTATCACCGGGCTGGATACGATGCTGCTCGCCGTTCTCACGGCGCTGGGCGGCGAACCAGCTGCCCGGCGCCGGGTGGGTGCGGAAATAGTGCTTCACGCCGTTGACGATGGAGCGCGCCAGCTTTTCCTGGTGGGCGCTGGAGCTCAGATTGCGCGCCTCTTCCCGGTTGGAAATAAAGCCGGTTTCCACCAGCACCGAGACCATCTCCGGCTCCTTGAGCACCACGAAGGCGGCCTGCTCCACGGTCTTGCGGCCGCCGTGCAGCTTGGTGATCTGTCCCATTTCCTCGAGAATCTGGCGGCCCAGATAAAGACTGTGGGCCATGGAGCCGCTCATGCGCATGTCCGCCAGCACATTGAGCAGGTTGGAATCGTCCTTCTCTTCCTCGTAGACCCCGGCCACTTTGTCCGACTCGTTGGCCATTTTCGCCACATAGGCGGCGCGGGCGCTGGTGGCGCCGCGATTGGAGAGGGCGAATACGCTGGCGCCGTGGGCGCGGGGGTCGGTGAAAGCGTCCGCGTGGATGGAAATAAACACATCCGCATGGTTGTCCTGGCGCGCCACCCGGCGGCGCTCGGCCAGCGGCACGTAGTAGTCGCCGTCGCGGACCATCACCGCCTTCATGCCCGGCTCCCGGTCGATGCGCGCCTTCACCTTGCGGGCGATCTGCAGCACCACCTCTTTTTCCAGCAAATTGCCGGGGCCCAGGGCACCCGGGTCCTCGCCGCCGTGGCCCGGGTCGATGGCGACGATCATCTGGCGCGGTTCGCCGCTGTCGGCCTCCGGTTCCTCGATGGTTTTCACCGGCTTCGGGTCGCTGTCGAAGAGATCCACCACCAGCCGCCAGCTGTGCGGGTCCACCGGTTTCAGCAGGTTGGTGCGCGGGCGCACCGCGGCGCTGAGGTCGAACACCACCCGCGTCTTGTCCTCGTGCTTGCCGACGCGGATGTTCTCGATCGGGCTGTCCTTGTAGTCCAGGGCGCTCACGTCGAAGGCCAGATCCGCGTCCATCAGATCCACCACCACCCGGTCCGGGTCGGCCAGTTTGTCCAGGGTATGCTCCACCGGCTCGGGCAGATCGAAGACGATACGGGTGTGGTCCGGGGCCCGGTGCAGGCGCACGGAATCCACGGTAATCGCCGCCCGGGCGCCGACCATCGCCAACAGGCCGGCGATCAACACGGCCATTCTCAGTCCGTTGCGGCGCATCCTTCGGACACAGTTATCAGCCATCGGCCCATTCCAGCTTCGCATATCGTCCCTGTTTCTCCACGGCCAGGGTAACGGTGAGGTCCGGCGGCGGAATAACCCCGCTTCCACGTTCAGGCCACTCCAGCACGCACAGTGCATGACCGTCAAAGTAGTCGCGAATGCCGATCATCTCCAGTTCCTCGGGGTCCCCGAGCCGATATAAATCAAAATGATAGATATGGACGCCGGCCACGTCATAGGGTTCCACCAGTGTGTACGTTGGGCTCTTCACCGAGCCGGCGTGGCCGAGCGCGCGCAGCAGGCCGCGCACCAGCGTGGTTTTGCCGGCGCCCAGGTCGCCGCGCAGATACACGCACTGGCCGGCGCCCAGGCGTGACGCCAGCGCCGCGCCCAGATCCAGCGTGGCCTGCTCGTCGGCGAGAAAATGCTGTTCGTTCATCTAACGCTCGTCGTCTCCGTTCAGCACCGGCCGCAGCGCGGCCAGCAGGTCGGTGGCCAGCAAACCCCGCTCGCCGTCCGCGGCGGCGGCCCGGTCGGCGGCGCGGGCGTGGGCCATGGCGCCCAGCGCCGCCGCCTGGTAGCCGGGCAGACCCTGGGCGTGCAGGGCGGCGATCACCCCGGTGAGCACGTCGCCCATGCCGCCGGTGGCCATGCCCGGGTTGCCGTCGCTGATCAGCGCGGTGCCGCCGTCACCGCGCACCAGGGTGCCCAGTCCTTTGAGCAGCACCGTGCCGCCGTAACGAGCGGCCAGGCTTTCCAGCGCCGCGAAGCGGTCGGCCTGGACGGTGGCGCCGTCGCTGCCCAGGAGCCGGCCCGCCTCGCCGGGGTGCGGGGTAAGAATCCAGTTGTCACGGGCGTCCGCATCCAGTTCGATCAACACGTTCAGGCCGTCCGCGTCGATCACCAGCGGCAGACCGCTTTCCAGCACTTCCTCCAGCAACACCCGGCCCCAGGGACCGGTGCCCAGGCCCGGACCCACCGCCACCACCGACGCTTTTTCCAGCAGCGGCCGCAGCGATTCGGCGCCGTCCACGCCGCGCACCATGATCTCCGGCTGGCGGGCGAGCACCGCCGGGGCGTGCTCCGGCCGCGTGGCCAGGCTCACCAGGCCGGCGCCGCAACGGGCCGCCGCCTGGGCCGTCATCAACGGCGCCCCGGCGAAGCCATGATCGCCGCCCACCACCAGCACATGGCCGAAGTGGCCCTTGTGCGCGTCGCGGCGCCGGGGCGGCAGCCAGTGCCGCAGGCGAGCCGGCGAGGGCCGCCAAACGGGGCGGTCGATGTGCTGGTAGACCGGCCGGTCCACACCCAGGTCGTCGAACAGCAGCTCGCCGCTGTGCACCGGGCCGGCGCCGGTGAGCAGGCCCCGGTTCACACCGATAAAGGTAATGGTGCAGTCGGCGCTCAGCACCGCGCCGGCCGGGGCGCCGGTATCCGCGTTGAGGCCGGAGGGCACGTCCAGGGCCAGCACCGGCTTGCCGAGACGGCCCAGCGCTTCGATCAGCGCGCGGATATCGTCGCGCAGGGCGTCGCTGATGCCGGTGCCGAGCAGGCCGTCCACCAGCAGCGGCGCGTCGACCGGCAGATCGTCCACGGACAGCGGCCGCATCGGCACGCCGGCATCGCGGGCGCGCCGCGCCATGGTCAGGGCGTCGCCCTTCATTCGCTCCGGGTCGCGCAGATGGTGGATCACCGGCTCCAGGCCGGCTTCGCGGGCCAGCCGCGCCACCACATAGCCGTCGCCGCCGTTGTTGCCGCCGCCGCACAGCACCGCCGGACGCGACACGTCCGGCCAGCGCGACAGCAGCACATCGAACGCCGCGCGGCCGGCGCGCTCCATCAATTCCTCACCGCTAAGGCCGGCCTCACCGGCCAGACGGTCCAGTTCGCGGGTCTGATCGGCGCTGTACAGCGCCTCGGGCAACGATCTAACCGGCATTCACTGTTATCCTTGCGTTTCGGGTCACCAAACTGGCTGACCGACACTATATCACCCACCTGGCTTCCATGGATTTCAGCGACCTGAAAACACGCATCGCCGAGCACGCCCGGGCGCTGGGCTTCCAGCAGATGGGCGTCGCCGACCTGGACCTGAGCCAGGCGGAACAGCGCCTGCACGACTGGCTGGCCGCCGGCCGCCACGGCGAGATGGGCTGGATGGCCGCCCACGGCAACAAGCGCTCGCGGCCGGCGGAGCTGGAGCCGGACACCGTGCGCGTGCTGTCGCTGCGCATGGACTACCTGCCGCCGGACACCCAGCCGGTCAAGGTGCTGCAGCAAAAAGAGAAAGCCTATGTGTCCCGCTACGCCCTGGGCCGCGACTACCACAAGCTGGTGCGCAAACGGCTGGCGCGGCTGGCGGCGCTGATCCGCGAGGAAGTGGCCGACACCCGTCTGGCCCGCGCCTTCGTGGACAGCGCGCCGGTGATGGAAAAACCCCTCGCCGAGAAAGCCGGCCTCGGCTGGCAGGGCAAGCACACCCTGATTCTGAATCGCCACGCGGGCAGCTGGTTTTTCCTCGGCGAGATTTACACCGACCTGCCGCTGCCGGTGGACGAGCCCGCCGAGGACCACTGCGGCAAGTGCTCCGCCTGCATGACGGTGTGCCCCACGGACGCCATTGTGGCGCCCTACCAGCTGGACGCCCGGCGCTGCATCTCCTACCTGACCATCGAACACCCGGGGTCGATTCCGGAGGATTTGCGCCGCGGCATCGGCAACCGGGTGTTCGGCTGCGACGACTGTCAGCTGATGTGCCCCTGGAACCGCTTCGCCTCGCACAGCAAGGAAACCGATTTCCAGCCCCGCCACGGCCTGGCGGACAGCGAGCTGGTGACGCTGTTCCAGTGGGACGAAGAGACGTTTTTGCGCCGCACCGAGGGCTCGCCGATCCGCCGCGCCGGCTTCGAGCGCTGGCGGCGCAACCTGGCGGTGGCGCTCGGCAACGGCCCGGCCTCCCCCCAGGCTCTGGCGGCCCTGGAGGCGGCGCTCAACGATCCCAGCGATTTGGTCCGGGAGCACGCCTCTTGGGCGCTGCGGCGCCTTCGCGAAAAATAAGATCCTGTGGGAGCGGTTGTGCGAGCGGGCCTCGCCCGCGAAAGGGAGCGAAGCTCCCGGCAGGATCCCAGAGACCTATCTAACGGCAGCACAAACAACCTCTCTGGTATCCTGCCGGGTGGCTAAAGCCACCCTTTCGCTTGCAAGGCAAGCTCCCACAGTCCGAGCTTCGTAGAAAGGCAAGAAAACCCGGCGTTACAGGCGGATCAGATGCTCGCGGTAGTAGGTCAGTTCCTGGATGGACTCGCGGATGTCGTCCAGGGCCAGGTGCTTATTCTCTTTCTTGAAGCCGGGCAGGATGTCCGGCTTCCAGCGGCGCGCCAATTCCTTGAGGGTGGACACATCCAGATTGCGGTAGTGGAAAAACGCTTCCAGGCGCGGCATGTAATTGGCCAGGAAACGGCGGTCCTGACAGATGCTGTTGCCGCACATCGGTGACATGCCCGCTTCCACGTACTGCTCCAGAAACACCAGGGTGCGGCGCTCCGCCTCGGCGTCGTCCAGGTCGCTTTTGCGGACCCGCTCCACCAGGCCGGAATTGTTGTGGTGCTCGGTGTTCCACTCGTCCATGCCGTTGAGCAGCGCGTCGCTCTGATGCACCGCCATCACGGGCCCCTCCGCGAGGACGTTCAAATGGGCGTCGGTGACAATGGTGGCGATCTCGATGATGCGGTCATTGGCCGGGTCCAGCCCGGTCATTTCCAGGTCGATCCAGATCAGGTTGTCTCGTGATTGCGTCATGGGGCTCCCGAATGATCAATGCGATGCAGGTTGCAGGATAACGGATCGGGGCGCGCTCCTGTATCCTGCAGCCTGCATCCCCAGCTAACGGCGGTACGGCCGCCCAGTGATTTATGGCGAAACGCAAACTGAACCGGCGCCAGAAGTGGCGGATCGAGAAAATCCAGGCGGAACGGCGCCAGCGGGCCCAACGCCGGGCCGGCCAGGAAAACCCGGTGGCCACCGCCCTGGGCGAGGAACAATTGGGTACCGTGGTGGCCCACTTCGGCGGCCAGGTGCTGGTGGAAGACGAGGCCGGCGTTCCGGCGCGCTGCCACTTCCGCGCCAATCTGGAGCAGCTGGTGGTGGGCGACCGGGTGATCTGGCAGGCGCCGCGGGTGGAAGGCGACGGCGACGGCGTGGTCACCGCCATCGAGCCCCGCCAAAGCGTGCTCAAGCGGCCGGATAACTACGGCAACCTGAAGCCGGTGGCCGCCAACGTGGACCGGCTGCTGGTGGTGTTCGCGCCCATGCCAGCGCCCTCCACCGCCCTGCTCGACCGCTACCTGGTGGCGGCGGAGCTGTCCGGGATCCCCGCCACCCTGGTGCTGAACAAGGCGGACCTGATCGATGCGGAGAGCCGCGACGCCCTGGACCACATCACCGATATTTACCGCGATCTGGACTACCCGGTGATCGAGGCGTCCGCCGAGGACGGCGCCGGCCTGGCCGCGCTTAAAACCGCGCTGACCGGGCACACCTGCGCGTTCGTGGGCCAGTCCGGGGTCGGCAAGTCGTCGCTGGTGAACGCGGTGCTGCCCGGCGCCGAGCTGGCGGTGGGCGACCTGTCCGGGGTGTCCGGCCTGGGCCAGCACACCACCACCACCGCGCGCCTGTTCCGCCTGCCGGAAGGCGGCCGGCTGATCGATTCACCGGGGATCCGCGAATTCGGGCTCTGGCACATCAGCGAAGAGGAGCTGCTGCACGGCTACCGGGAGCTCTCCGAACGGGCCGGGCACTGCCGCTTCCGCAACTGCACCCACCGCCACGAACCGGGCTGCGCCCTGCGTGAGGCGGCGGAAAACGGCGAGGTGAGCGAGGAGCGGCTGCACAATTTCTTCCAGATCGCCGACACCCTGGATGAGGAAGGCCGCGAGCGCTACCGGTAGACCTTCGGGGAACACATCTGACAGCCATGGGGTCCCTCCATTACAATCAGGTTTGTTTTCACGCACCCCATTCCGCAGCGAAGACGATTAGCCATGACCGCTCAACTGCCGCTACTGCTGGAACCCGCCGACCTGGCGGCCCATTTGGACGACGACAATCTGCTGATCGTGGATCTGAGCAAGGATCAGGTCTACGACCAGGCCCACGTGCCCGGCGCCGTGCACCTGGACTTCAAGCGCCTGCTCGCCGGCACCCAGCCGGCCCCCGGGCTGCTGCCCGGCGACGACGCCCTGTCCGCGCTGTTTTCCGAACTGGGCCTGACCCCGGACACCCAGGTGGTCGCCTACGACGACGAAGGCGGCGGCTGGGCCGGGCGCCTGCTGTGGACCCTGGATGTGATCGGCCACAAGAAATATTCCTACCTCAATGGCGGCATCCACGGCTGGCTGGCGGCGGAACTGAGCACCAGCAGCGACCGCACCCGGCCGGAGCCCAGCGACTACCGGGTCGGCGAGCACGACCCGGCCACCAGCGTCGATCTGGACTACGTGCTCAAGCACCACACCGACCCGGACGTGGTGATCTGGGACGCCCGCTCGGAGGAGGAATTCGCCGGCGTGCGCGCCTTCGCCCAGAAGGCCGGCCATATCCCCGGCGCCACCCACTACGAGTGGACCGACGCCATGGACAAGCACAACAACCTGCGCCTGCGCGATCTGGAAGAAATACGCCGGGAGCTGGCCGAGCGCGGCATCCAGAGCAACAAGGAAGTGATCACGCACTGCCAGACCCACCACCGCTCCAGCTTCACCTGGCTGGTGGGGAAAATCCTCGGTTTCGAGCGCATTCGCGGCTACCCCGGCTCCTGGGCCGAATGGGGCAACCACCCCGACACCCCCACGGAAAAGTCCGAGTAATCACCTTGAGGCTCACTCTTTGCACGCTCTAAAAGAAAAGCTGTTTATCGCGCTTCAGCACGTCGTCCCCCAGCACCTCCTGTCCCGCCTGGTGGGCTGGGTGGCGCGCAGCGAGATTCCCTGGATCAAAACCACCTTCATCAACCGCTTCATCCAGCACTTCGGGGTGGACCTCAGCGAAGCGGAAATCGAAGACCCGGACCGCTTCGAAAATTTCAACGCCTTCTTCACCCGCGCGCTGAAAGACGGCGCCCGCCCCATCGCCGACGGCGAGCGGGTGCTGGCCTGCCCGGCGGACGGCACCGTCAGCCAGCTGGGCCCGCTGCGCGGCGGCGACCTGTTCCAGGCCAAGGGCCACCATTATTCCGCCTTCGAGCTGCTGGGCGGCGACGGCGCGCTGGCGGCGGAGTTCCAGAACGGCCACTTCGCCACCGTCTATTTGTCGCCGAAGGATTATCACCGCGTGCACATGCCGTTCACCGGCACCCTGCGCGAAACCTGCTACGTGCCCGGGCGCCTGTTCTCGGTGAACCAGACCACCACCGAGCGGGTGCCGCGCCTGTTCGCGCGCAATGAACGGCTGGTGTGCGTGTTCGATACCGAGGTGGGGCCGATGGCGGTGGTGCTGGTGGGGGCCATGATCGTCGCCGGCATCGAGACCGTGTTCGCCGGCCAGGTGACGCCGCAGTCCACCACCGTGACCCGGGTGGACTACCGCAATCCGGCGCCGGTGACCCTGCGCAAGGGTGACGAGCTGGGCCGCTTCCTGCTCGGCTCCACGGTGATCGTGCTGTTCCCGGAGGGCGCCGCCGAGTTCGGTTCGGAGCTGACGGCGGGCGCCGCCGTGCGGATGGGCGAAGCGTTCGGGTCGGTCCGTCAGTAGAGAGGCCGGTTCGGCGGGGGCCTGGTGTTCTCTCCATCGGGGAGCGCGGGTCTGTGTTCTGCCCTTCCGGGAACGCCGTGAATACGTCCCTGTAGGCTCCCTGTCGAACGTCCTGTTCTCCAGGGTCCCGGAAGGGCAGAACACAGACCCGCTCCCTGGGTAGATTCCGCCGCCCCGGGTTATCGCTGACGCCTCACCTTTCTACGAAACTTGGGGTTTGTGCGAGCTTGCCTTGCAAGCGAAAGGCCGGCAACGCCGGCCGGCAGGATTCCAGAGACGCTGATCATGCTGCCGCCAGAAATCTCTCTGGCATCCTGCGGGGCAACCTTTGCCGGGAGCTCCGCGCCTTTCGCGGGCATGGCCCGCTCCCACAATGCCCGCTCCCGCGAATCTGGCTTAATGGCACCGCTTGGCGGCTGGCTCCATTAGGGAGGCTCGGTCTCGGTGCCCGGGGTCCAGGACTGTGTGAGGCAGGGAGCCGAACACAAGCCTCCAGGGATGGATTCACGGCGGGTCCTGGACCCCGGGCAC
>MDSY01071581.1_pt1 | contig 82856 bp, 79 predicted proteins | sample 811131 | NCBI WGS metagenome assembly MDSY01 (sample SAMN05326643, study PRJNA326480) | marine metagenome | isolation source: seawater | place: Atlantic Ocean: South West | collected 2010 | reverse complement strand
CACAATTGACAATAATAGGTAACCAGCAAAAAATAAAATTAGCTTTGTTCGGCTATCAACAAGCCCCGTAGCCTCAGCAATTTTGTGATCTAGCGCACCATGAGGAAGACCTAGAACCAACATCAATATGGAAAGTATAATAGCCTGTAACTCGAATGATAATGCACCTAAACTATAATTAAGAATGAGTAAAAGTGTCACGGCTCCAATAAATAAACGCTGTATCGGTAAAAAAGAAGACGTCATGACAATACTGCTTTTATAAATGGCTGTTTCGGGACTGCTGCGATTAGCCGGATATAGTCATGTGCCTGTGCTTTATCACTCATAAATTTAGCAAAACTGTCTGGGCTCATATTTTTACCTATATTCATGAATATATCTTCTGCAAGATCAATATTATTATCTAACACACGCAAGAATGTGTAATCAAAAAAATCAGGAATATAATGACCCGTTTTCCCCAGCTTTATGTCTAAAGTATCATTGCAAAGTTTTGTCACTATTAGTTTTGCCCATATTTGAGTTCTCAAAAACCCATAACCCGAAGATGGTTTTAAATTATCATTTTTCATACCACCTAGGATAATACCGTCCTCGCTGCGTGGTGGATGATCAATGCCCATAGGTAAAACACCCTGTTCTTTTCTTATTATTTTATAAGATACTTCCAAACTATCTAAATAGCACTGGAGACTAACGTCTAAACTTGAAGGAGGGTAATAGGCATTAGAAAAACTTGTAAGCTCTATAAGCGCATGACGCTTTGTAAAGGGAAGTAGATAACGAAACTTACATATTTTACCATCGCCTTGAATATCATCCATTAATCCTACTAAATCAGCATCAAAAAAATCATCTTCTGTTGCAATTTCAACACCCGAAAAGCTTTGGAAAATTTGTGTATATTCAATAAGCTCATCAGGCTCATAAGCACGCGTATCAATAACATGTGTTGCTTTCACAGAAAGGTCTGGCCCTTCTACAGTAAAACATTTTTCATTTTTTTCTATTTTGGTAACAACCTGTTCCAAGACAAGAGTTTGTCGAGGATCCTCTTTGATCGCTTGTGTAGTTTTTTTATAAAATTCTAAAGAAGCTATATGGCAGTATGAAAAATGTTCAGAACGATGAATATAACTCTGCTCTTTAGATGAGAAACGCCATGCTTTCCAGCTGTTTAAAATTATATCCCGATGAGAGAAATCTTGTTCATGATCAAGCCAAAAGCACCAAGTCCTATCATCATGGTAATTTTCACGTTTTTCCAAAACACAAACTGATAACTCTGCCTTCTTCACTTGTGCGTATTCGTAAGCAAGGCTTAAACCAGCACAACCACCACCTATAATTAATACATCACATTCAATCTTTCGCATAAGATGTTTTGATCCAAAACTTCGGGTTAAACCATAGAACAAACAGCGTACGTAATGTTATGATTATTTTTTCAGTTCTTGATGTGAAAACACGTCCTTCCCAATACATACACTTTTTTTTAATCAATTTTGTACCAATTGCTTTATACAGTCTCGATGCCACCAGAATGCATATTTTTGAGCGAAGAGGCAAATAGGCCAGTCCCCACTCCGCCTTTTCATACAGAGTATTTGCACGTAAAAGTAATGTTTGGCAAGCTCGTGCCATTTCTTCATTTTCTTGAGCAGGATCTTTAGTAATATCGCTTAATGACAACGTCTGCGGAATATAGATACGCCCTTTCAACGCATCTTCATGTACATCACGGCATATATTCGTCAATTGCATGGCCTTTCCGAGGTCACAGGCATACTTTAAAGCATCCTCATCATTTGTTCCTAATATAGGGCTCATCATAAGACCAACAGTGCCAGCTACCTGGAAGCAGTAGTGTTCTAAAGCTTGCTCATCACTGATTGTGACGAGATCAAGATCAAATATTACACCCTCAAGAAGTGTACGTGCAGCTTGCACATCAATATTGCATTCTAATGCCAACGATAGGAAGTCATTAGTAACATGATTTCTACTTGTTCCTACTTCTAAATCTCGGCTTATTGAATTTAAGTTTACTCTGGCAGTATCAGGGCAATCTCCCTCATCAGCAATATCATCAACTACACGACAAAATCGATAAAGTCTGGCCGCTTTGTCTACAGTTTCTTTACCTAAAAAAAAGCTAGCAAAAGAGAATGTTCTTGCGTGCTTAATAAGCGTGTCTCTGGCAGTTTCTGTTTGCTCGATCATGATACTTTTGGAATTAGATTATCAATAACTTTGGCTGAACAGACGACTCCCGGTAGACCGGCACCCGGATGAGTTCCAGCTCCGACGAGATACAAATTTTCAATGCCTTCTGCTTTATTGTGATAACGAAACCAGGCCGATTGTGTCAAAAGTGGAGAAATAGAAAAACCGGCCCCATGCATACTACTATAATCCTCCTCAAAATCATCCGGCGTTTTAAAAAAATCAGCCGTTATTGTTTTTTCTAGATCTGGAAGAATCGTGTCGCTAAGTGCTTTCACAATTTTATCTCTAAGCCTCGGTCCCTCTGCGTTCCAATCTATCTCACCCTGTTGATTGGGAACCGGAGCAAGTACATAAAAAGAATCACACCCTTCTGGTGCAAAGGACGGATCTGTAGCTGTCGGTCTATGAAGATATAAAGAGAAATCATCAGCCAGAATTTGTTTATGAAAAATATCATCTAGTAATTCTTCGTAGCGTTTCCCCAGCCAAATTGTATGATGCTCAACATCAGCATATTGCTTTTTTGTGCCAAAATATAATACATATAGTCCCATAGAAAATTGTGCATATTTTGTTTTAATTTGCACACTAATACTTTTATCTTTTTTATCAATCATTGAGCTATATAGGTATGCTGCATCAGCATTTGATACGACGATATCAGCTGGTTTAATTTCACCACTCTTTAGTATTACACCCACAGCTTTGCCATTCTTGATATCTATTTTTTGAACAGCCTCATTTAGTGAAATTTTAATCCCTTCTTCTTGCATTAGGGTTTCAAAAGCTTTTGTAAGCGAGCCAGTTCCACCCATTGCAAAATGCACTCCCCATTCACGTTCTAGATAATGAATAAGAGAATAAATTGAGGTAGTATCAAATGGGTTGCCACCGACCAATAGAGATTGAATAGAAAAAGCTTGCTGCATATAGGGTGATTTTAAATGTGAAGAGACTAAGCTCCAAACTGTTTTAAACGACTTGAGCCTTATAAGATCGGGCAATACACCAACCATTTTGGAAAACTTGTGGAATGGTTCATCGGCTAAATCTTCAAAACCTATTTTAAAAATAGCTTTTGATTTCTCGAGGAGATGCAAATAGTTTTGCTTGTCTTCTGGTTCAAATTTTTCAATTTCTTTGAGAGTACTCTCTAAGCTTCCGCCATAATTAAAAATTTTACCGTCAGGAAAATAGAACTGATACCAAGTATCAAGGGGAACAATATCAACATAATCGCTAATGTTTTTATCAAATAAATTAAAAAGTTCTTCAAACAGAAATGGCGCTGTTAATACAGTTGGTCCAGCATCATGTTTAAACCCATCAACCTCATAGACTTGTGCCCGACCTCCTATTGCACTGCATTGATCTATAACCTCAACATCATATCCTTTAGCTCGTAGCCTTAATGATGCTGCAATTCCACCATAGCCAGCACCTATCACAACAGCTTTTTTCATGTTTTAATTTTGATCTAAAATAGTTTGTTTTATTAAACTTTCTAGCAGTAACGTTTCATTATGAATAATTTGCTGACAAACAAGTGGTAACTCAACAAGTTTTTCTCGTGCAAGCTGTAGATGAATCAATGCAGTATTAACAGCCTTTAGTTGAGGATCTAGAATATTTTTTTCTTGATATAAAGTGATTATATTCACTCCAGACTTTAACCCTTGTTTTGATTGGTCCATTTTAAAGTCACCAATATCATCAAAGATCTGATAAGCAATTGAGTAATGTCTGAAGACTGATTCTGCTAGTTGAATAGAATCGCTATATCCTTTGGCAATTAATGGAAGCGTTATCGCTAAGGAAAAAAGTGGGCCCGATTTACCCGCAGCGATATTTTCATAGGCATCAAGATCATTCAACGATTGATCTTTACATTGCCGAATGTCTAAAAGTTGCCCTTTAATTAGTTCTGATATTTTGGAATGAACATGCTTTATCAGTTTACTTTTTGGAATATCGTTTGATAGATCTGCAATGCAAGCATAGGCGGCAGAAATTAAAAAATCACCAATACAGATAGCTATATCAGGCCCAAACTTTTTCCATACGGCTTCCTGACCTCGTCTTAAATCATCGGAGTCTTGCAGATCATCATGTATTAATGACGCGTTATGGAATAATTCAGGCACACAGCTCATAACAATTGAATCTTCAAAGCTTAAGCCTAAGTTCTTAGCAAATGAAAATGTCAATCTAGCTCTCGTTCTTGAGCCACCTGAGCTGAAATGATAGGTAACAGCATCTTCCAACACCGTTTGATCTTTAAAATCATTGATGTAAAGAGATAACTTTTCTTCAACTAAAGTTAAGGCGTAAAAGTCATCTACATTTTTTTCTAGGGGGGCAGCTAAGTGCATAATATAATCAGAATGAAGGAGTAATACGCCGTCGTATTACTCCTTCAAATCCTATTACTTAGCGACGTAGCCTTCAGCTTCTGATTTTTTACGTGCAATCATGTAAATTAATATTCCGAAGCCAACTTTTGCTGCGATATCAGCAATTGAATAGCCTATTTCTACTGCAACACCCGCTGATTCAAAGCCAAGCATTGGAAGGAAATATACGACAGGATAGAATGACCAAGTAATGACTACAACCCAGCAAGCTCGTGAAACCAACCCTCTTGCTTCAATAGGCTGTGCTTCAATTGAACTTTTCAAACCAAAGAAAAGTATATACACAATGAATAGGAATGGGATCATAGCTGCTAAGCCCCATGATAATCTACCAGCTAAGTCCGTTGAAATTTCACCTGGGTAACCAAGTATAATCATAAGTGCAGCTGCTGATCCAAGCACCACACATCTATTGACTGTTTCACTAGATGATAGCTTCATAACTAAAATCAGTTCAATTAGAAGCAATGGTACAGTTAACAACCAATCTACATAGCGATATGTAACGTTAAAAGCTTCACCCGTTGAAGAGACGACGCCATCTATTGCACTGTATGCGCCATCGAATGAGATAAAAATTTGTAAGTAATGATATGCAGCAATGAAAGTTACAAGTCCTGTCACAACCATAGCAGGTCGATACGATGCTGAAACTGACCCTAAATTAAGCCATGAAAATAGAGTTCCTGCAGCCATTGCTGCAAATGTAAATGAGAAGAAATTATAAACAAGTTGATACTCGTTAAAAGATAGATTTTCCATTGTATTCCTTTATTTTGAATTTTATACGATAGTGACAGTACAAAAGGTAGAGACTAAAACTGGATGAATAGTTCCAACAAAAAACGAAAATATAGTAACCTTCAAAACAATTTGTAAGTTAGTATTTCATCCGTGTCGTATATTCATTTTGGATCCTAATATATAACATTGAAAACACTACTGCAAATAACACTTATTATCAAACTAAAGTCACAAAAAGCTAGAGCATTGTTCTCTGAGCAGGCCTCCATCTATCAACGTTCAATTTCATACTCCCAATACCTTGGTTTCTCACCCACTTAGCAGCACTATCTATTGTACTCCAAGTCTTTATATCACCTTTCAGGGTAGTTGCAGGTTGTGAATTACCACTACCTGTTGTGATTGCAGCATGAACAACTCCCCCATCAGCTACAATACATACAGATTTTATAGCACCAGCTTCTATGAGTGCCTTCAGAGTCGTACTATTCATTTTTACTAGCCTCGAATAAGCTTGACTGTATGGCTACGGGGAAGCCTTCAGCCTTACAATGTTCACGTATGAGAATTTCTATCATATTAGCTATGCTTCGATGTTGACGTTCTGATGCGTCACGTATCGCTTCTTTGATAATAGGATCGACTCGAAGATTTAGTGTTGCTGTTTTTTTCTTTACCATAGCCAAATAATTTACAGCAAAGTGCGTTACATATGCAAACATTTATAGCTTTACATTAAAAAAGAAAGGAATAAGCTAGACTCTATCTAACAAATTACTGATGCATCAACAAAGGATAATTATGAATAAGTTTCTATTGGGTGTGCTTACGCTTGTAATGTTTGTTAGTAATGCTAAGGCATGCATAGACGATAACTTGGAGGACACAAGAAACTTCAACAACTGCCAAAAAGTAGCTGAGCAAGGTAAGCCAGTAGCTCAATATCAACTGGGACTCATGTATCAAATGGGAAAAGGTGTCCAACAAGACTACCATCAAACATTTTATTGGTGGAGCAGAGCAGCTGAGCAAGGTAACGCTAGTGCTCAACATCGCCTCGGCTATATGTATATTCAAGGATATGGTGTTGCACAAGATTATGTCATGTCTCATCTCTGGTTCAATCTTGCTAGCTTAAATGGAGATAAAAGTGCCGCTGAGAATAGAGAAGTTGTTGCAGCTAGGATGAGTAAGACTCAAATAAAACAAGCGCTGTCACTGGCCAAGGAATGGATTGATAAACATTAATTTTAAAATAGAGCTGTGACTTGTGGATCTCCCAGATTTTAAACAGAAGACTGGCTCACTTCAGATAGTTCAGAGAAGTAACATGAAACAATGGAAGTATATTTCTGCACTCTTTCTTATACTTACAGTTTGCACAGCACAAACTGAGACCTTAACTGGTCGAGTTATTCACATTTCTGATGGGGACACCCTAAAGATCTTGACTAGTTCTAATCAAAAAATAAAGATAAGGTTAGCTGGCATAGATACTCCAGAGAAACAGCAGCCTTTTGGAAGAGATGCCAAGCAGGCTTTATCGGCACTCACATTACAAAAGCAAGTCACGGTTGACGTGCAAACTATAGATCGCTACGGACGTACGGTGGGACAAGTTTCTGTTAAAGGATTAGATATCAATGGTGAACTAGTGAGGCAAGGTATGGCCTGGGTGTACCGTAGATATACCGATGATGAAAAGTTATATGCCCTTGAAGCAAAAGCTAAAAAAGAAAAACTAGGCCTTTGGTCATCTGATAACTATATAGAACCTTGGTTGTGGCGGAGAGGTGAACGTACGCCCAGGTAGATTTTATATTTTAAACACTCCCTCACTCTATTTAAGTCATTGATACAGAATATCCAATGTGGAAAGCAGGCTTATTAATATATTTTAACGATGCTATAGTAGCTTTACAACTGTATTTATTATAGTGGGAACTGTTTATGGAGTTATTTTTTTTCTATGTTCTTTTTTCTGTGCTAATTGGTTTTCACGCCAGTAGTAAAGGTCACTCTGGCATAAACTTCTTTGTTCTAGCTATATTGGCTTCTCCAATTATCGGTTTCATCACAACTTTAATGTTGTCTCCTACAACTGAAGAAATAGAACATAAAGAGATTGCTAGTGGGAATAAGAAAAGGTGCCCCGAATGTATGGAGCTGGTAAAGCCAGATGCATCTATATGCAAGCATTGTAGCCACTCATTTACTTGAAAAATTGATGTATAGCTAATTACTGATCGCCCGGGCACTCAAAGTGTACTTTGTTATGACAAAACGATGCACAATTTAGGACTGCGACTAATGAGAGATTTAATCTTAGACTCTGAGATAACCTGCCCCTCTTGTGGGAACAAAGAGTTAGAAACAATGCCAGCAGGCGCCTGCCAGTGGTTTTACGAATGCCGTTCATGCCATGACATCATTAAACCAAAGTCAGGAGACTGTTGTGTTTATTGCTCTTATGGGACAGTAAGATGTCCCTCAAAACAAACCATATAACTTTTAGTACAATGTGAAATTATTCAGCAAATTATTTTTTTTTGTTTTTTACTTTTTCTTCTTTAAGACTTTTAAATTCCATCACAGTTAAAATAGCTCCAAAAATAGTTAGAGCGCTACAGAATAATCCTGTAAAGAATATTAAGGATGCTTCCATCGTTATTCCCTTCTCGTAATGACTTTAAAATAAATTGCAAAACTCAGTATCGATGGAATCCACGTCGCTGTGAATAAACCCTCTTCTCTTTGTCCAGTAAACCATAAGAATGCTGTAGTCGTAAATGCTATAAAAACTGCGAGTAAAATACATAAATCTGACTTTTTTAACATTAATCTTCCTTTCGTTTTTTAAATTAATCGCTATTCCAAAATCCCCATGATGCTATCAATAAGAGAATTAGTGTTAATGATGCATGAGTCCTAAGGCTAGTTTCCCCCGGAATTTCAAACAAAAGCGGGACGATTGCAAACATTCCTAAGAAGAGCCAGAATGTTGATAGAACCGCTACTACAGCTGCTAACGTTGCAATATAATGTCGCATACTCACATTTACATAAAATAATTTTAAGTACACTACCATACCAATTTAATTAAAGCTAAAGTAGTATTTCTTAAGCTGTCAAACTTCATTGCTATCAACTATATAAATAACTAATGAGTCGGCCCTCTATACTTTTTAGGCGCGATTTCATAAAGCTTTCTGCACTACAAAAAATACTAGTTATGATACATTCTTTATTACCAAGCTTGCAGAGTCCTCTACCCCTGCCTTTAAATCATCATAAACCTTTAGATCCATGCTACCTTCACTCTTCGCTACAATGCTGCTAACTACGGCATCGCCAGACACATTGACAGCGGTTCTGATCATGTCCATCAGACGATCAACTCCCAGTATCAAACCAATGCCTTCCACTGGTAAACCGACCTGAGTAAAGACCATTGACAGCATGATCAGGCCGACACCAGGCACACCTGCTGTACCAATCGAAGCCAGTACTGACATCAAAATAACAGTTAAATAGCCAGCCACACCTAATTCAAGCCCGTAGATATTAGCAATAAAAACAGTCGCAACTCCCTGCATAATTGCTGTTCCATCCATGTTTATTGTTGCACCAAAGGGGACTGTGAAAGATGCTACTGCGTTGTCCACACCTAGGCGCTGCGTAACAGTCTTTAGTGTAACGGGGATGGTAGCATTAGAACTAGCTGTACTAAAGGCAAACACTTGTGCACTTCTAATTTTTCTTAAAAACATTATGGGATTCAGGCCTGAAAAAAACTTCAGCACGATCATCAACGTAAACAGTAGATGAATTAATAATGCTGATACTAAAACAGCAACATAAGCTGCTAGCTGAATTAATAACTCCAAACCCAACTCAGCAACAGATTTAGCAATAAGAACAAAAACAGCATAAGGTGCAACAGCCATGATAATGGTAACCATCTTCATCATGACCTCATTGGCAATCTCAGCACCTTTTACTAAAGGAGTGGACTTCTCACCTAGCATCAACATACTAATACCTACCAATATTGAGAAAAATATCAGTGGTAGCATGTCTCCATTAGCCATCGCTTGAACAGGATTAGAAGGAACAATATTGATGATAACTTCCGAGAGCGGCGGCGTCTCTTTTGCTGTGAAGCTAGTAGCTTCTTCGAATTGCATTCCTTTACCCAAACCAACCGAGACTGCAAGACTAATAGCAACAGCAATCGCTATCGCCGTCGTCATCATGTATAGCAAAAATGATTTACCACCAACACGACCCAAAGTATTTAAATTTCCAATTCCGCAAACACCACAAATAAGTGAAAAGAAAACCAAAGGCACTACCAACATCTTCAAACCATTCACAAACATTTTGCCGACCACAAAAAATAAGCCATCAACTATGTATGTATTGATCCAGCCTCCTTCTCCATTTAAACCAGATAAATTGATGAACAGGCCTAGCAAGATACCTAGAAAAACTCCTACCAACACTTTTATAGTTAAACTCATTTTCCAACCTTATTTGGTTATGCTATTTAATTTCATCAATTAGCTTTTTAAGAGGTTATTATCAATTACTTCTTTAAAAAACCCCACGTTCAATATTTTTCTTAACTTTATAAAAAAATATTCATATGACTAACAATCCAGTTTCATATGATTTTCCTTCCCCTTTAAAAGTACGATAAAGCTTAAATCTCACATAAATTGAAAGTTAAAGTTAATAATTGGGAACTCTTTTTCTCCATAATGTTCTGATGAAGTGAGCATCAATCATAGGTAATAAAAAACAACATATGTACACAAACAACTATAAATCTACACCAAGTATATGATATTAAAATATAAACGTATTTTTTTGAGGTGCATCCTTCACGCTAACCACATTTTTCAAGTGAAAAAAAGTATAAATATAGTCTTAAAACGCATGACCAGCTTCAAAAAGTCCTATATAATATGCCCTGTTAAATACCCATGCAGATGACAATATAAAAAATTGCTGCTCTAACTAATTAAATTTGTAGAAGATGATGCCTTAAATTTAAGGCATGACAAAATCAAGGAAAACTATTCATGCGTCGATTCTTGCATCAGTTGAGTATAACTCTTGCTTTCTTTATTCCTGGCAGCGTCTACGCTGCTATGGAAATGAATATGCCACGGGGTGTCACCGATACCAGTCATATAATATATGACCTACACATGCTTATACTATGGATATGTGTTGCTATCGGTGTTGTTGTCTTCGGCGTCATGTTTTGGTCTATTTTTTATCATAGAAAGTCGCAAGGCGCAGAAGCATCACAATTCCACGAAAGTACAACAGTAGAAGTAATCTGGACTGTTATTCCTTTCTTGATTTTAATTGCCATGGCCATCCCTTCAACTAGTGTGCTTATCGACATGTACGACTCGAGTGATTCTGACATTGATATTCAGGTCACCGGCTACCAGTGGAAATGGCAATACAAATATTTAGGTGAAGACATTAATTTCTTTAGTTCTTTAATTACCCCGAAGGAAGAGATTGCAAACGAGCAGGCAAAAAACACTAATTACCTATTAGAAGTCGATAACGAACTGGTTCTACCCATCAACAAAAAAGTTCGCTTTCTTTTCACGTCAAACGATGTTATTCATGCCTGGTGGATGCCAGATCTAGCTATTAAGAAGGATGCTATCCCTGGCTTTATAAACGAGTCTTGGACACGCATTAATGAAGTCGGCACCTACCGCGGACAGTGTGCAGAATTATGTGGTAAGAATCATGGTTTCATGCCGATTGTCGTCAAAGCCGTAACACAATATGATTACGACATATGGGTTGAAGAACAACAAGCAGCCGCAATAGCAAAAGCCGCAGAGTCAGAGCAAGAATGGACAATAGATGATCTCATCGCTAAAGGTGAAACTGTTTACCAAAAGAATTGTGCAGCCTGTCACATGGTGGATGGTTCTGGACTACCTCCCGCCTTTCCAGCTCTTAATGGCAGTGACGTAGTATTAGGTGACGTAGAAACACATATGCACATGATGTACTACGGCGTACCAGGATCAGCAATGGCAGCTTATGGTAAACAACTATCAGCAGTCGACTTAGCAGCTGTAATTACATACAAACGTAATGCTTGGGATAACAACACAGGTGAACTTATTTCACCTGCTGATATGCAAGCATACATAGATAAGCAATAAAGAGGTCTTCATGAGCGAGCAAACATTAACACTAGACGATCACGAGCACCACGAACACGGGCCTGCTAAAGGTCTCTTACGTTGGGTGTTTACCACTAACCATAAAGATATCGGTACCCTCTACCTTATCTTTAGCCTGACCATGTTCTTCATTGGAGGCATGATGGCAATGGTTATCCGTGCCGAATTATTCCAGCCAGGCCTGCAGCTAGTGGAACCAGGATTCTTCAACCAAATGACTACTATGCATGGTCTCATAATGGTGTTTGGTGCCGTCATGCCAGGCTTTGTTGGACTAGCAAATTGGCAGATCCCTCTTATGGTCGGTGCACCAGATATGGCACTCCCTAGAATGAACAACTGGAGCTTTTGGATACTTCCTTTTGCATTCACAATGTTGTTATCTACACTGTTTATGGATGGTGGTGCACCCGATTTTGGCTGGACATTTTATGCCCCTCTATCAACAACATATGCACCCCCAAGTGTAACTTTCTTTATTTTTGCAATTCATATGATGGGCATTTCCTCAATAATGGGAGCAATGAACATAATTGTCACGCTCTTTAATATGCGTGCACCCGGTATGTCGTTAATGCAAATGCCAATGTTTGCATGGTCATGGCTAATCACAGCTTTTTTACTTGTTGCTGTTATGCCCGTTCTCGCGGCCGTAGTCACAATGATGTTAATGGATATCCACTTTGCAACAAGTTTCTTTAGTGCTGCTGGTGGTGGTGATCCTGTATTATTTCAACATATTTTCTGGTTCTTTGGACACCCAGAAGTCTACATTATGATTTTGCCAGCATTTGGGGTGGTTTCTCAAATATTGCCCACTTTCTCACGCAAACCTTTATTTGGTTATCACTCAATGGTTTACGCACTTATTGCGATTGCGATCCTATCGTTTGTTGTATGGGCACACCATATGTTTACAGTCGGCATGCCTATCGGTGGTCAGCTGTTTTTCATGTATTCAACCATGCTAATAGCAGTTCCAACAGGCGTGAAAATATTTAATTGGGTAGCCACTATGTTTAAAGGCTCCCTCAGTTTCGAAACACCGATGCTCTTTGCTGTCGCTTTCGTAGTCTTATTCACTATTGGTGGCTTCTCAGGCATCATGCTGGCAATCGCTCCTATTGATTTCCAATACCAAGATACTTACTTCGTAGTAGCTCACTTCCACTATGTACTTGTACCGGGTGCAGTGTTTGGTATTGTTGCGGGTGTTTACTACTGGTTGCCAAAATGGTGTGGCAAAATGTATGACGAATCATTAGGGAAAACCCATTTTTGGCTCTCATTTATAGGTTTAAACCTTACCTTCTTCCCAATGCATTTTGTCGGATTAGCAGGTATGCCGCGCCGTATACCAGACTACTCATTACAATTTGCCGACTTCAATATGATGGCCAGTATGGGGGCTTTCTTATTTGGCGCCTCACAGTTAGTCTTTGTCTACCTTGTTATAAAAGCAATCCGCACTGGTGAAAAAGCAGCGCAAGTACCATGGGAATCAGCTGAAGGTCTTGAGTGGACATTACCAACACCACTTCCATACCACACATTCACTACGCCACCAGTGTTTGAATCAAAATTATGAATTTAAAGACACCTAGAGGGCTAACTGTCCTCGTTGTATTCATGTTTGGTTTTGGCTTTATGCTAGTCCCTCTCTACGATGTCTTTTGTGAAATAACAGGCCTAAATGGAAAAACTAATGGACAATACCAAGGCGAGATAACACCTGCCGGTTCAGAAAAAGGCAGACAAATAACAATGCAGTTTGTCGTTAACAAAAATGATAACCTGCCTTGGGAATTTGAGCCAAACCAGACTGAAATGACATTAGCGGTAGGCGAGAGAAGAGAGACAACATATCGAGTTACAAATACTTATAAAACAGCAGCTATTGCACAAGCCGTACCTAGTGTGTCCCCGGCAGAGGCTGCCGAATATCTAAACAAGATAGAGTGTTTTTGTTTTGAACAACAACCTTTAGAAGCCGGTGAGCACAAAGACATGCCTCTCGTTTTCTTTGTTGACCCCAAATTGCCAGCACATATCAATAAGTTAACACTATCGTATACCTTGTTCGATATTACAAATTCAAAGAAACCAGCAAGCGATCCACATAAAGCTATAAAGGTAGGAAATTAATGGAACACTCACCGGATGAGTACTATGTCCCAGATCAGAGCATTTGGCCTATCGTAGGTGCGATAGCCATGTTCTTAATGCTCGGAGGTACAGGTTCAGCGTTAATCGATCTTCAAAATTCAGACAGCATATCTTTAAGCAGCTCCATTATCATGTATTCAGGTATGGCCATACTCATATTCATGCTTTTTGGCTGGTTTGGTAACGTCGTAGAGGAATCACGCCGTGGAGCTTACTCAGCACAGGTTGATATTTCATTCCGATATGGCATGACATGGTTCATTTTTTCAGAAGTCATGTTTTTTCTTGCCTTCTTTGGCGTTTTATACTATGCACGGACTTTCTCTGTTCCCTGGTTAGGTGGTGAAGGCGATAAAGGGATTGCACACATGTTGTGGCCAGATTTTGTAGCAACATGGCCACTTCTAACTCCCCCAGATCCAGAATTATTCATGCCTATCAAAGAAGTAATTGACCCATGGCATTTGCCACTGATAAACACTATTTTATTGGTAACATCAAGCTTTACAGTAACCTTTGCTCATCATGCATTGAGGCATGGCGAGCGTGCCAAAATAAAAATTTGGTTAGCGATCACACTCGTCTTTGGCATAATTTTTCTTGGACTACAGGCAGAAGAATACATTGAGGCGTATCAACATCTTGATTTAACCTTAAACTCAGGGATCTATGGAGCAACATTCTTTTTATTGACTGGCTTCCATGGTCTCCACGTTACCATTGGTAGCATCATTTTATTTATCTTGCTTATTCGTGTCATTAAAGGCCACTTCACTCCAGACAACCACTTTGGTTTCGAAGCTGGTTCATGGTACTGGCATTTTGTTGATGTCGTATGGTTGCTACTTTTCGTAGTCGTTTACGTATTTTAAAGGTTGGAACATTTATAACGATGCTTTAATTAGGTCAACACTTGAGGACAAGTGAAGTGACGAAAAACCGATATATTTGGTCATTTTTTAATTGGAAAATATCAGTACAAATTCCTTTTTTCCTTTTCGCCGCCTTTGCCTTTATAGTCTGTTGCACACTTTCCAATTGGCAGTTGCAACGGGCTCAACAAGCTGATGCTTTATTTCAGACCTACCAGCTGCAAGACTCACGCCCAGAATCTGTTTTATCAGAATCTCCCGAGGCCTATCAAAAAGTTAGTATTGCGGGTGCAGTAAAAAACCATTACTTCCTAGCTAACAAAACTTATCAGGGATTTGGTGGTTGGCAGGTACTAGCAGAGGTCCAAACCAAGAAATTTTTAGTCTTAGTTAACCTTGGGTGGCAACCAAAGCAAAACAAACTAGTCCTACAAGAACCATTACCAAGCTATATCCAAGTACAGGGGTTAATTAGAAAACCGCAAGCAGGCTTTATGTTACAAGCAGCAGAGGAAGATCCGAATTGGCCCACGCTACTACAACAGATAGAAATACCATTACTCAACAAGCGTCTCAACCGAGAATTATTTCCTTTTGTCTTATATGCTGAGAACCAAATTGGTAAGCTAATTCCAGCTCCTATAAAAATAGAAAATAAATACTACATGCATATTGGCTACGCAATTCAGTGGGTGTTGATTGGTCTTGCGGGCTTAATATGTTTTATTATCGTCTCTCGAATAGAGTACAAAGAAAATGAGTGAAAAGAAAAAAAGCTGGTTACACAACTCCATATGGCTAATTACGCTTGTTCCCTTGGTCATTGCATGGTCAATGGCTTTTACCGGTATTGGTGTGCCCGGAAGCACTAAAAACAAGGGTGAGCTCATGCCAATGGGCCTCACTGTCCCAGAAAACGTTATTAATGCCCAGCAAGGCCATTGGGGGATTATAGTCGTAAGTGACACCTGTAGTGAAGAATGCCAACAACAGCTCTTTCGTGCCCAACAACTTTACCTTGCAATGGGTAAACGTGCGGAACGATTACAAACAGTATGGGTCTCAAATGATGTTAGACGAGAAACAAGTGATCTGGTTGTTGATGTTGCATTTAAAGATAATAATAATATAAAGCCACTTCAAACATCACTCCTTTCAGTCGAAACAGAGTTTCAAAAAATGGCGCAGGTCAATAATACCGAAACGTTCAACTGGTTCAGTAACAATGATATAAAGTGGCAAGACCACAGCATATTCTTTGTTGACCCAAATGGAATTCTAGTTTTACGTTTCACGCCAGCATTGTCCGGTCAAGACATGATGTCTGATATCAAGTGGCTATTAAAGGCCTCTCGTCTCGGTTAAATAAGACTATAAGGAAACATAAAGAGTGATCGATAAATTATGTAAGTACTCCTTTTTCATGGCACTCATAGTTGTCACACTAGGTGCTCTAACACGCCTATTGGATGCTGGTCTAGGTTGTCCTGACTGGCCTGGCTGTTATGGTCAGATTATTCCCCCAGATGTAGCTGAGCTACCTATTATCGAAGAGGGTAAAGCTTGGATGGAAATGATACATCGTTACGTTGCCACCGCATTGGGCTTTATTATACTTGTCCTCGCAGTGGCAATACAAAGTACATTTAATATCTCAAAAAAAATAAAATGGCTAAGTCGATTTCTATTAGTTTTGGTGATTGTTCAAGGTATTTTTGGAATGTGGACCGTTACGCTCAAACTTTTACCACAAGTAGTTACCATACATTTGCTTGGCGGAATGGCAATATTAGCGACTACATTCTTGCTCATTCTCATGCGTAGAACTAATCAAGAAGACACAGGCCCCTCATCCAAGCCTAAGGTCCTCTCGCTGGTTGTCCTTGTTTTATTATCTGGCCAAATCGCGTTAGGCGGTTGGACTAGTAGCACTTATTCAGGCCTAGCTTGCACTGACTTTCCAACTTGTAATGGTCAAATGGTGCCACCGCTTAATATGGAACAAGCATTTCAACTCACTGAGTTTAGTGACCGAAATTATGAAGGTGGTTTATTAGACTCCGAAGCGCGCGTCACGATACAATATACCCATCGCGTTTTGGCTCTTGTCTTATTAATAGCTATAGTGGCATTGTTTATCCGCCTCAGAAAAATAGAACTATTCAAGACTAGGGCCAATGTTTTATTGGGCTTAACCGTATTACAAATTGTGATTGGAATTAGTACGGCTATGTTGATGCTACCTCTTTCACTCGCACTACTTCATAATACAGGTGCTGCACTACTATTACTCGCTGTCGTTTACATTATTTACAGCGTCTTTTCGACAAATGAAACTTCTCAAATGAACCAATCGTAGAGAAGATATTCACAGGAAACATGATGGAAGAAACAATTGGAACTCTTAACACAATAACTAGAGCTACCTGGAAAGATTACCTCGTCTTATGCAAGCCAAAAGTCGTTATTCTTATGCTCGTCACCGTTCTTGTAGGAGCATTATTGGCTATCCCAGGCTGGCCAGATCTATTCAGGTTAACAGTAGCTCTTATCGGTATTGGAGCCTGCGCAGCTAGTGGCGCCGCAGTAAATCACATCATCGATCATCGCCTTGATACTAAAATGGCAAGAACTAAAAACAGACCCATTGCAAAAGGACGTGTTAGCCCTAAACAGGGGCTGGTTTTTGCTTTAGTTCTTGCTATTGGCGGCTTTTCTTTGTTATGGGAAGTAATCAACCCAATAACAGCATGGTTAAGCCTAGCGTCACTATTAGGCTATGCTGTTGTCTACACCATGTTTCTTAAGCGAGCAACGCCACAGAATATTACTATTGGTGGTCTTGCTGGCGCCATGCCACCATTATTAGGCTGGACAGCTATGACAGGCCACGTTGATCCCAACGCATTACTGTTGGTACTCATTATTTTCGCCTGGACCCCCCCACATTTTTGGGCCCTAGCTATCCATAAAAAAGATGAATATGCAGAAGCTAATATTCCAATGCTACCCGTCACACATGGTAATCATTTTACGCGTATTCATATCGTGCTCTACAGCTTACTTATGTTTGCAGCAACATTAATGCCTTTTATATCAGGTCTAAGTGGCTGGCTCTACCTAGCTGGTATGTTATTGTTGAATACTCGTCAATTTTGGATGGTAAAACAGATATTTGACGAAACAAACGCTCAAGCTCCTATGGAGCTTTTCAAGTATTCAATTCAATACTTACTATGGCTATTTGTACTTATTCTCGCTGACCATTACGCTGTCGTCAGTAGAGTTGTGAGCTAAATATTCTAAACCCGTTATAAGATATCAATGTAAGCGAAAAACTCACATATTACTCTTACTTTATTCTATTGATGGTCCTCAACAGTGACTAGTAATTCATCTCTGATTACTTAATAAAGGAGCATTAAAATAAAATAGGAAAGTAGGGGGAAGGTAAATGGAGGCTGCGGTCGGAATCGAACCGGCGTTAACGGATTTGCAATCCGCTGCATGACCACTCTGCCACGCAGCCTAAATATCATGTCTAAAAGCAAAAAAGCCGCAGTTAAACCGCGGCTTTTTTATTTGTCTGGAGCGGAAAACGAGATTCGAACTCGCGACCTCAACCTTGGCAAGGTTGCGCTCTACCAGCTGAGCTATTCCCGCTTTGAAGCACTGCATTATAGGCAGTTCATAAGATATGTCAAGCACTGATAGTTATGAAGTTAATATCGGCCAAGCCGCTTTTAAATAACTCAGCATTGAACTAATAGTTAACCCTGCAGCAACATATAATAAAGTCACACCAATCTCAAAGATTGGCAAATCAAATGCCGGTGAATGATAAATAAGACAAGCAATTGAAAGCATTTGAAAAGCCGTTTTTAATTTTCCTACGTAAGATACCTTAATAGTACTTCTTAGTCCTAATTCAGCCATCCACTCACGTAATGCCGACACGGTGATTTCACGGCCGATAATTATGACAACAGGTAATAAAATATACCACTCATTAGTTTTAAAAAGAATTAAAACTAAGGCCACGGCGACAATTAACTTATCAGCAACGGGATCAATAAAAGCACCAAAAGCTGAGACTTGATCCCACTTTCTTGCCAGATAGCCATCTAACCAGTCTGTAAAAGCAGCCACAACAAAAATAGCTGTTGCCCATGCTGGTGCTGACTTATAAGGCAATAAGAACACTATGATTAATACAGGTATTAATGCAATCCGCAGTAGACTCAATATATTAGGAATATTTCGCATAACAGGTCTTTAACTAGGTTTAATAAAACAATGGTATCACCATAAGCTGCTTATTTCTCATCATGAAAAACATCATAAATTTTTTGGGCCAATGATTCACTAATGCCGTCCACTACTGCGATATCCTCTACACCAGCCCTCTGAACTTCTTGAAGTCCTCCAAATTGCTGCAATAACTTTTGCCGACGCTTTGGGCCCATTCCATCTATGCCTTCTAAAGGTGATATCTTTCTGGATTTAGCACGTCGTTGCCGGTGCCCAGTAATAGCGAACCGATGAGCTTCATCTCTTACTTGTTGCAACAAATGTAAGGCTGGAGAATCTGCTTTTAAGTCAACTTCTCCAGAGCGACCCACTAAAAATAAACTCTCTTCGCCTGCTTTACGAGCAGGGCCTTTTGCAATACCTAAAATCTCTATATCTAACTGCAGTTCTGCCATGACTGCTTTTGCTTCAGTTAATTGTCCCTTACCACCATCGATCAATAATAAATCTGGTCGTTTACCTTCACCTTTCTGTAAGCGCTTATAGCGCCTGCTCAAAGCTTGATTCATGGCTGCGTAATCATCACCTGGCGTAATACCATCAATATTAAACTTTCGATAATCACTTTTAATCGCACCTTCCAAACCAAATACCACGCAAGACCCTACTGTTTTCTCACCGCTTGTATGACTAATGTCAAAGCATTCAATACGCTTTGGCATTTCTTCTAGATCAAGCGCTTCTTGTAAGCATTCAAAACGCTTTAATAAGTTTGAACGGCTGCTCAAACGCTGAACAAGACTAACCTCAGCATTAACCATAGCCATCTTCATCCATCGAACACCGGGCCCCCGTTGTGGACAACGTAGTATAACTCGATGTTTTGACTCTGACTTTAAGACTGACTCTAATAGTGTCACATCATCAAATTCATGGCTGATCAATACTTCTGACGGCACGTTCTTTCCTAAATAGTATTGAGGAATAAATGCCGACAGTAGTTCTTCTGGAGAACTCCCTGATGAACCCTTTGGAAAATAACTTTTACTACCTAAGCTATGTCCACCTCTAATAAAGCTAACTTCAACAACAGACATGCCATCCCTAACAATCGCAGCTAACACGTCTAAGTCACCCTGCTCGGCACTAACATATTGACGCTCTTGCACACGGCGAAGACTAATTATTTTATCTCGGATCGATGCTGCTTTTTCAAAAGACAATTCCGCTGAAGCTACTTCCATTTGGTTTGATAAATCATCAATAACTTGCTGGTTTTTACCCTCTAAAAACAAAATGGTATGCTGGATATCTTTTTGGTAATCTTCTTCAGATATAAGACCGACACAAGGCGCTGTGCATCGCTTGATCTGATATTGTAAGCACGGTCTAGATCGGTTTGCATAGTAAACATCGTCGCATTGTCTAACGGGAAATATTTTTTGCAGTAAATGTAAACTCTCTCTAACGGCACCAGCACTTGGGTAAGGCCCAAAATATTGTCCTTTTTTACGCTTAGTACCACGATGGAGGCCGATCCGAGGAAAAGAATCCCCTGAAATAAATAAGTAAGGATAAGTTTTATCATCTCGTAACAAAATATTATAACGAGGCATCAACTCCTTAATTAAATTATTTTCAAGGATAAGAGCTTCATTCTCTGTATGCGTGACTGTTGTTTCTATGTGGGCAATTTGCGCTACCATCACCCTGTTTTTTGGCGTCAAACCACTTGCTCTAAAGTAACTAGCCACCCTCTTTTTTAGGTTTTTGGCTTTGCCAACATAAATGACGATATCACTATTATCAATCATTCGGTACACACCCGGACGGGTAGTCAGTCTGTCAAGGAATCCCGCCGAATCAAACGAAGTTGGTTGTTGCTCTATTTCTTCTGTCATAACAGTCTGAAATTTTTCCCAAAAAATTTGATACTCATTTCTATTAAAAAGTATTATCTCATATACGCTATGACCAATAAATTAATGTTACTTGGAAACAAGAACATTGGCTCGAAATAATTAATTAGTTTTATGATGCAAATATATGTGAGAATGTCATCCTTTAAACCATTTAATTATCAACAATGTCATCATCTGCCACACTAAGTCCTTTAGAACCGATACTTCCAAAAAACACCCATGATGCTTTTCAAGCTGGTCAACTCTATGGTAGTGCCCAAGGTTTATTAATTGCTAAAGCCGCACAGCAGCATGATGGACCTATCTTAGTACTGACTGATGATGCCGCTACCGCTCATAAGTTAGAAATTGAAGCACAGTTTTACCTTGGAGAAACAAGTCTCCCAATTTTACATTTTCCTGATTGGGAAACACTGCCCTATGATACTTTTTCTCCACATCAAGACATAATTTCAGAACGCCTTGAGACACTCCACCAATTACCAAACTTTAAACGAGGCATACTACTAGTACCAATAACCACCATAATGCATCGTATTTCACCACGCTCTTTTTTAGAAAGTAACACTTTATTTTTACAAGCTGGTGATGTTTTTGATATAGAAAAGTGGCGGAGTAAACTTGAAAAAGCTGGCTACCGTTATGTTTCACAAGTAATGGAGCATGGTGAATTTGCTGTTCGCGGTGCTATCATTGACCTATACCCTATGGGAAGTAAGCACCCCTACCGAATTGATTTATTCGATGATGAAATAGATAGCCTTAGATCTTTTAACCCCGAAACCCAACGCTCGATTGAAAATATTAATTCCTTAGAATTACTTCCTGCTAGAGAATTCCCAGTCAGTGATAACAGTATTCAACACTTTCGGCACCAATTTAGACATCAATTTGAGGGAGACCCACAAAAAAGTCTTATCTACCGAGAAGTAAGTGAAGGTAACATGCCAGGTGGTATTGAATATTACCTTCCTTTATTTCTTGAAAAAACTAACAGCTTAGTAGATTACCTGCCTGAAAGCACCTTGATAGTAAATATTAATGATCCGCACCAAGCAGCAACTGATTTCTGGCAGGAAATTAATCAGCGCTATCAAGAACATTACGTCGATAAAGAAAGACCTCTACTACCACCGCAGCTTGTTTTTTTTCCAGTCGAAGAACTGTTTGCTAAATTTAAAGAGTATCAGCGACTTCATAGTCAAACCTTTGAATTAGAAAAAGGGAGTGGCAAGCAGAATTACCTCACTACAATTCCGCCGCAAATGACACTCACAGCCCATCAAAATGGGCCATGCCATGGGCTAACACAATTTATTGATAACTTTGATGGCCGCATTCTTTTTGCGGCAGAAACTGCGGGCAGGCGAGAAACGTTGCTTGATATATTACGTGAAAATGGCATCCTGCCAACAGTCTATGACAATTGGGATAAATTCCTCGTAGACGATACCCCTCTTGGCATCGTGATAGCTCCACTAGAACAAGGACTGGTTCTACTCCAAAATAAACTGGCCGTCATTGCAGAACCGCAGTTGTTTGGTCAACAAGTAATGCAACGACGTCGGCGTAGTCGTAAAAAACGAGATTCAGATGCTGTTATACGTAATCTAGCAGAACTTACTATTGGCAATGCCGTCGTACACGAAGATCATGGAGTAGGTCGTTACCTTGGACTTCAAACACTAGATGTAGGCGATGTTACAACCGAGTATGTCACCCTCGAATATGCCAAAAGTGACAAACTTTATGTCCCTGTCGCAGCACTTGACCTCATAAGCCGTTATTCAGGAGCTGCACCTGAACTAGCACCCCTTCATAAGCTAGGCTCTGGACAATGGGAAAAAGCCAAACGACGGGCAGCTGAAAAAGTTCGAGATGTAGCAGCAGAATTACTCGATATTTATGCTCAGCGTGCAGCTCATAAGAAGACGCCTTTAGATGCTCCTGACGAACAATACAACTCGTTTATAGCCGCTTTTCCATTCGAAACTACGCCCGATCAACATGATGCAATCGAAGATGTTATAAAGGATATGACTTCTGACTCGCCAATGGATCGTCTTGTTTGCGGTGACGTCGGCTTTGGTAAAACAGAAGTAGCTATGCGTGCAGCCTTTTTAGCCACACAATCAGGCAAACAAGTCCTAGTATTAGTGCCCACAACGTTATTAGCTCAACAACACTATGAAAACTTTAAAGATCGCTTTGCAGATTGGCCTGTTCAGATTGAAGTGATGTCTCGCTTTCGCTCTAAAAAACAACTCGATATTGTTAAGAAAGCTATGTCAAATGGCACGGCAGATATAATCATTGGTACCCACAAACTACTTCAACAGGATATTAACCCTAAGCGCTTAGGACTTTTTATACTTGATGAAGAGCATCGGTTTGGCGTTACCCAAAAAGAACAGATAAAAAAATACCGTGCAGAAATAGATGTACTTACACTCACGGCTACTCCTATTCCTCGCACACTAAATATGTCGATATCTGGGATCAGGGATCTCTCTATCATTGCTACCCCACCAGCACGCCGATTAGCCATAAAAACATTTGTACAAGAATGGAAACAAGACAATATTCGCGAGGGGATCTTACGTGAAATAAAACGTGGGGGTCAAGTTTACTTTCTTCATAATAAAGTTGAAGATATCGACCGTATTGCTCGTGATATAGAACAGCTATTACCCGAAGCCAAAGTTGCAGTTGCACATGGTCAAATGCGTGAGCGTGAACTTGAACAAGTAATGCTAGATTTCTACCATCAGCGTTTTAATGTTCTCGTATGCACCACAATTATCGAAACAGGCATTGACATCCCTTCTGCTAACACTATCTTCATCGATAGAGCAGACAAATTAGGTTTGGCACAGCTCTATCAGATCCGAGGTCGTGTAGGCCGTTCACATCATCGAGCCTATGCATACTTAATAGTCCCCCCACAAAAATCAATGACCAAAGATGCAATAAAGCGTCTAGAAGCAATTGAATCTATTGAAGACTTGGGTGCCGGCTTTACCTTAGCGACACATGACATGGAAATCCGCGGCGCAGGAGAACTTTTAGGCGATGACCAAAGTGGTCAAATGCAAGAGATTGGGTTTGGCTTGTACAATGAACTACTTGAACGAGCTGTTAAGGCATTAAAATCGGGGCAAGAACCGAGCTTATCGATGTCCGATAGAAAATTTATTGAGATAGACTTACATGTTCCCGCCCTTATTCCTGATGACTATCTCCCAGATGTCCACACTCGACTTGTTCTCTATAAACGAATTTCAGCAGCAAAAGACAATGAGGCCCTGAAAGAATTACAAGTTGAAATGATCGATCGATTCGGGCTTCTTCCCGAGCAAAGCCAGACCTTATTCGCTATTCATGAATTACGATTTAAGGCAAAACTACTTGGCATTCGAAAAATAGATGTTTATGAGCAAGGGGGCCGTATTATATTCGAACAAACGCCCAATGTTGATCCCATGACTATTATTCAGTTAATACAAGGTAAACCAGCTAAGTACAAGCTCGATGGCCAAGATAAACTTCGTTTTACTGACAATATGCCTGAGGCAGATGATCGTTTATTGGTACTTAATGAATTATTAAATAACTTACAAAAAACTAATTCAACATAAATATGCCACGTCTTAAGCGATCATGATGCTAGAAAAATATTTTCTAAATCAGAAAAAAACTTTAACCTATTTTTTCTAACCTTCCTGTCTTAGTAGACTTTAATGCGGCAACAATCGCCTGGCAGTTCGCTCTTGCATCCTCAACTGACAAAGCCGGCAAAGTATTATTAAGAATGCAATCACTAAAATGTTCGATTTCTTTAACAAAATGATTAGCTATCTCAAGTTTTTCTTCGTGTTGTTCTCCTGCATCCGTCCACCATGAGATAACTGGAGCATCATCAGCGTTTTGCCATACCGTATCGCACTTTATTCCGCCTAGTGTGCCAATAATTTCATATTCACTTCGCCGGGCACGTTCAAAGCTCATATCAAAATATGCATATCTGCCATCATCAAAATCTAAAATACCGCTCAAACTTATATCTGCCCCACTATCCAACATTTTAGCCATTGCCATTACTGATTTAGGCTCACTGTCAAACCATTTTCGCGCAGTATGAATAGCGTACGGGCCAATATCCCACATCGCACCACCACCATTATCAATGTCTCTCTCCAAACGATACATTCGCGCTGGTTTCATGGGAAAAGAAAAGCACGTCTTTACAGTCCTCACTTCTCCAATTGCACCAGATTTAATCAACTCTTCGACATAATCATGTTGAGGATGAAAACAGTACATGAATCCTTCCATAACATGCACATTCTGTTGTTTAGCTGCACTCCATATCGCATCAATATCTTCAACGGACAGAGCCATGGGTTTTTCAATCAATACATGCTTACCTTGCTCAATAGCTTTAAGTGCCCACTCAGTGTGTTCTTCATTAGCCATAGGCAAATAAATCGCATCGATATCTGTATTATTTAATAATAAGTCCGGAGAATCATAAGCCTTAACATCTGTTTCATTCGGTGCATACTTTGCCAAAATATCAGCTCCAGCCCCAGCCCTACGACTAGCTATTGCAATAAGCTTACTATTTTTGGCTTGAATGATGGCTGGCATCAAGCGTTCATTTACCCGTGCAGCACCTAAAATTCCCCAACGTAATACTCCCTGCTCATTCATATTCTGCTCTCTTGTCTATTATTTCTACTTATCATACATAATTAAACTCAAGTCTTTCAATTAATATAGCCTTACTAAAAGCTACTTTTTATTATTTCATTTTTTACATATGCTAAGCTCGGAATTAGTTTATCAACCAACACAAAAGGAATTTATCATGACTATCGAAGTAGGCCAGCATTTACCCTCTGGAGCACTAACTGAATGTAATGAGTTTGACCCTCAAAATGGCTGTCCCATCAATCCAAAACCTCAGGATGTATTAGCCTTAAGTAAAGGTAAAAAAATTGTTATCTTTGGTCTGCCTGGAGCCTTCACACCTTTATGTTCAGCACAACATTTACCCGGCTTTGTAGAGCATGCTGACAGCATTAAATCCAAAGGTGCTGATGAAATTTGGTGTCTCTCTGTTAATGATGCTTTCGTAATGGCTGCATGGGGTAAAGCTAATAATACCAGCGGGAAAGTCCGCATGATGGCTGACGGCAGCGCTATATACACGCAGGCCTTGGGTCTTGATCGTGATTTAACTGGTGGGGGAATGGGAGTCCGCTGCTTCCGCTTCGCAATGATAGTTGATGATGGTGTTGTCAGTTACATTGGCGTCGAGGGATCAGGCGAATTCGGCGTTTCAAAAGCTGAAACAATCATGGCTCAGCTCTAAGAGACTCAAATAGGCAATGTCGTTAAAAGTTTAACGACGTTGTTCTATTACTCCCACTGTTTCATCTGCAATAAAAACTGCTGTAGCTAAACCCATAAATATCCCATGTTCCACTACTCCTGGCACACCATTCAACATTTTATCTAGAACTGAAACATCTAGATCTCGAAAAGTCATATCCATCACTAAGCTACCGTATGATGATACTGCGAGGCCGTCACCAGCAGAATTGGACCTTAATTTGCCCTGCCCACCTAATGCTTTCAAACTACTTGACACCATCTGCCAAGCAAAGGGCATTACCTCAATCGGTATCGGATAGTTTTGTCCTATCTGGTCAACTATTTTACTCTGATCAATCAAAACATAAAACTCATCACAGGCACGTGCCAATAATTTTTCCCGCACCAGATCTGAACCGCGTCCTTTGAGCAAAGCATTGTCTACCGTAACTTCATCTGCACCATCTACATACACATCGATATGGTTCAAAATATCCATACTTATCTGAGGCAAGCCTAAACTCTTTGCTTTCATCGTACTTACAATAGAACTTGCAACCGTTGAGCATTTCAAACCCTGCTTTTGGCGTTCTGCCAATGCCTCTATAAAATAGTTAGCAGTTGAGCCTGTTCCTAGACCAACAATCATCCCATTTTCTATTAGACTCGCCGCATGTTCTGCAACAAGTTTCTTTGCATTTGAAGAGGACAACATCTTTTCTCCTTAAAGACTTAAGCAACAAAATTCAGTATCATCTTCAGACATTGTGAACACCTAATGAAGTGAATTCAACATCAAGGAACACTGCATGGCCAAATTTGATGCTATCGCAAACCATATTCAAAAAAGCACAGGCCAGAGGCTTGCTAATATTAGGCATGCGCCAATTAGTGGGGGTGGTATCAATGAAGCTTATCATCTAAGCGATGATAAACAATCTTATTTCGTTAAACTTAACGCCCCCGAGCGAGAAGTCATGTTTGAAGCCGAGGCAAAAGGCCTAAATGAACTTGCAGCATCTCGGTGCATGCGAATCCCAAATTTTATTTGCTCTGGTAAGACAAGTCAACATAGCTACCTAGTCCTAGAGTATATTCATTGTCAGTCTTTCAATACGACTTCAAGTAAACTATTGGGTGAACAATTAGCTCAATTACATCTAATAGAACAACCCTTCTTTGGATGGCACTGCGACAATACGATTGGCAGCACAAAACAGTTCAATTCACGTGAAGATGAATGGTTACCATTCTTTCGGCAACAACGTCTGCAACAGCAACTTACCTTTGCCACGAAAAATGGATATGGTAAGCAGTTGCAAGACAAAGGAGACAACCTTTTAGAAAACTTACACATTTTTTTCGAAAGCTACCACCCCAAACCATCACTACTTCATGGTGACTTATGGAGTGGAAATGCTGCAGTAGATCCTAAAGGAAATCCCATTATCTATGATCCAGCTTGTTATTATGGTGACAGAGAAGCTGACCTTGCTATGACAGAATTATTTGGGGGTTTTAGTAATGCTTTTTATGATTCCTATAATTCATCTTACCCGCTTGATAGCGGCTATAAAAATAGAAAGTTACTCTATAATCTTTATCATATTCTTAATCACCTTAATATATTTGGTGTTAGTTATCTTGGTCAAGCTACTAATATTCTCGATCAACTTAATGCAGAACTTGCCTAGCTCTTGCAACAATAACAACTACTTTCTTATTTAATCTGAAGTAGATGATTTACTATTTGGTGAATCAACAGAACTAAGGTTTCATCAAATTACATAGGACCATTAAAAATAGTTATATTATATTTATTACAAAGATAGGATGTTATGAAACAAATAAAAGTACTATTCGTTTGCATGGGCAATATCTGCCGCTCTCCCACCGCTGAGGGAGTCTTCAATAAATTACTTCACGATAAAAAACTTAGCGAAAGGTTTATTGTCGATTCTGCTGGAACTCATGCTTATCATGTTGGTAACGAGCCCGATATTAGATCGCAACAAACGGCCAAGCAGCGTGGCGTTGAATTATCTACCATTCGTTCTCGCCAAGTCGCCGATGCTGATTTTGCACACTTCGATTACATACTTGCCATGGATAGTGACAACTATCAGCTGCTGCTTAATGCCAGCCCAAGTGAGCAACATCACAAAATAAAACTCTTTTTAGATTTCGCATCCGACCGGAAAGAAAGTGATGTACCTGACCCATATTATGGGGGGCAAAATGGTTTTAATGATGTTTTTGATTTAATAGATGAAGCTTCGCAAGGCTTTTTAGACACCGTTCTCAAATAAAGTATGCTTCCCCCTTCCACAAGGATAAGCGTCAGGGTATTATCTTTGCTTAATCTTAACTACTGAAGATAAAGGTTTATACATTTTGAATCATCTACAAACTAACATGGCACTAGTAAGTACTTTATTATTTAGCCTACTAATTTTTCTATTCCCACAAGTTTCTTTCGCCGCTGGTGCCGGTGATGTACCCCTAATAGATCTTACCACCCACTGGGTTGGTTATGCCTCCCTTGTCATTTTTGTTTTTGCTTATGTGCTAGTTATTCTTGAAGATAAGATTCATATGCGAAAATCCAAACCTGTCATGCTTGCTGCGGGCATTATTTGGGCAATGGTTGCAACAATTTATGCACAACAACCGGATGATGCTTTCCATCACACAGCAGAGGTGTTGATAAGACACAATTTGCTTGAATATGTTGAGTTATTCCTGTTTCTACTCGCTGCCATGACTTATATCAACACAATGACTGAACGTGGAGTATTTGATTCCCTTCGAAGTTGGCTGGTTAATCAAGGCTTTTCACTTAAAACTATCTTCTGGCTTACAGGGCTACTCTCTTTCTTAATTTCACCTATTGCAGATAACTTAACGACAGCATTATTGATGGCAACAGTTGCTATGGCTGTTGGTGGAGATAATACTAAATTTGTTGCAATCGCCTGCATTAATATAGTTGTTGCTGCGAATGCTGGTGGTGCATTTAGTCCTTTTGGTGACATCACCACCTTAATGGTCTGGCAAAAAGGTATAGTTCAATTTGAACAGTTCTTCGCACTCGTCCTTCCTTCAGTAGTCAACTGGATAATACCAGCAGCTATTATGTCACTGGCTGTAAGCGAAGGTCATCCTGCTGCAACCACTGAAAAAGCTATTTTAAAACCAGGTGCATTTACAGTGGTTTTTCTGTTCTTATTAACGATAACAATGGCAGTCTGCGCTCACAACTTTTTACATATACCCCCTGTCATTGGCATGATGACTGGTCTAGGTCTACTGAAAGTATATGGCTACTTTATCAAGATTAATGAGAAGAAACAGTTCGCTTTAACGGGAGACACCAGTGAAACAACCTTGAGATTAGGAGGTGCTAACCAAGAGCAGCAGCCTTTTAATATCTTTCAACAATTGGAACGCGCAGAGTGGGATACGCTCATGTTCTTTTATGGCATTATTTTATCTGTTGGTGGCTTAGGTGCTATCGGCTACCTAGCACTGGGGTCAGAGCTAATGTACATCGACATGGGCCCAACTAATGCTAATATCCTTGTAGGAGTCCTTTCCGCTATCATTGATAATATTCCAGTAATGTTTGCTGTCTTATCTATGATGCCTTCGATGGATCTTGGTCAATGGTTGCTTGTCACATTAACTGCTGGTGTTGGTGGTTCAATGCTGTCTATTGGTTCAGCTGCTGGAGTCGCAGTCATGGGCCAAGCGAGGGGTGTATATACTTTTTTCGCACACATAAAGTGGATATGGGCAATTGCTTTAGGTTACGCTGCAAGTATATGGGTACACTTATGGCTGAATGCTGACTTATTCGATAATATACCCCTGACGCTTTAGCATATAAACTAACTAATGGCGTAGCCTCCTACTATTACTTTGAGTATTTTAATACATGCGACATAGCACCGATAATTTACGTATCGTTGGCACCCAAAAAGTTTTGCCACCAGCTAAATTACACCTTAAATTACCGATGAGCGATATCGCTTCTGAAACTGTATTTAGCGCGCGTATACAAACACAAGATATCTTACAAAGTAAAGATGATCGTTTAATTGTTATCGTAGGTCCTTGTTCTATTCATGACCCTGATGCTGCACGTGAATACGCTGCTAAACTCAAGCCTATAATCGCTGAGCTAAAAGATGACTTGCACATCATTATGCGAGTTTACTTTGAAAAGCCCCGTTCGGTAGTTGGTTGGAAAGGACTTATCAACGATCCATATTTGGATGGCAGTTTTAAAATTAATGATGGTCTACACTTTGCTCGAAGTCTTCTTCTCGACCTTGCAGAAACAGGGGTCCCTGCAGCAACAGAATATTTAGACTTAATCAGCCCTCAATATATTGCAGACTTAGTCTCTTGGGGAGCTATTGGAGCTCGCACAACGGAAAGTCAAGCTCACAGAGAATTAGCATCAGGCTTATCTTGTCCGGTTGGCTTCAAAAATGCGACTGATGGTAGCTTACAAATTGCTGTTGACGCCTGCTTATCAGCATCCAAGCCTCATCATTTTATGTCCCTGACTCATGAGGGGCAATCTGCTATTTTCTCAACAACGGGGAATCCAGATTGCCACATAATCCTTCGAGGAGGAAAGTCACCTAATTATGAGGTTCAAAGTGTCAATGATGCAGCCAGACAAATTGGTCGTTCAGGGCAGCCAGTTCGGATTATGATCGATTGTAGTCATGCCAATAGTGGCAAAAACCATACACAACAAGAAAATGTTTGCCATGATGTTGCAGCTCAAGTAGCAAACGGCGACAAACGCATCGTGGGATTGATGTTGGAAAGTCATTTAGTTGCTGGTCGCCAAAATAAGCAAGTAGGAGAGCCACTAGTTTACGGCCAAAGTATTACAGATGCTTGTATGGCTTGGACTGATACTGAGCCCCTATTACGCGAACTTGCAGCTGCAACTCGTGCGCGTCGTCAACACCAAGAAATAAAGACACCGAAACAAAGCTAAACCCATAACAAAGCAGGGTCAATCATCAAGTTTGAGTTTCATGAAACTCTCTAAATCAGCTATAATAAACTTGTAGTCCATGCTAAAAAAGATAAACACTTAGCTGGCTTTATTTTAGATTATCTGAACAGGTTTTCGCATGGCAGATTATGCCCTCATCCTTGTTAGTACCATACTAGTTAATAATATTGTCCTCGTTAAATTTCTAGGCTTGTGCCCCTTTATGGGTGTCTCTCGAAAATTAGAAACCGCTATAGGTATGGGGCTAGCAACGACTTTTGTGCTTACCCTCTCATCGATTACCAGCTATCTAGTAAACGAATTTCTGTTAGCGCCATTAGGTATTGAATTTTTGCGTACTATTAGCTTTATTTTTGTTATTGCCGTTGTAGTTCAATTTACTGAACTTGTTGTCCATAAAACCAGTCCTATGCTTTATCAAGTTTTAGGAATTTTTCTACCATTGATTACAACTAACTGTGCTGTATTAGGTGTCGCTTTACTTAATGTACAGCAAGAAAATGACTTCATAGAGTCAGCCTTGTATGGGTTTGGTGCTGCCGTTGGCTTTTCCGCTGTACTTATTATTTTTGCAGCAATGCGTGAGCGCATTGCTGTTGCTGATGTGCCTTCACCGTTCCAGGGTGCAGCTATTGGTCTAATTACTGCTGGACTCATGTCAATGGCATTTATGGGCTTCACTGGACTAGTTAAAATTTAATCGTGTTTACTGCTATTATTGCCATAACAATGTTGGCTCTCGCTTTCGGCTTATTATTGGGTTTTGCCTCAATACGTTTTAAAGTTCAAGGGGACCCGATTGTTGAGCAAATTGATAAGCTATTACCACAAACCCAATGTGGTCAATGTAGCTTCGCTGGTTGTAGACCCTACGCTGAAGCTATTGCAGCAGGTGAGGTCGACATTAACCGCTGCCCACCCGGTGGTGAAACTACTATTAATGCACTCGCTAACCTACTTGAAGTCGAAGTTAAACCCTTGGATGATGAGTGTGGTGTTGAAAAACCAAAAACATTGGCTATTATAGATGAAGGCCGTTGTATCGGCTGCACTCTCTGTATTCAAGCCTGTCCCGTGGATGCCATTCTAGGTGCTGCCAAACAAATGCATACTGTGATAGCTGATGAATGTACTGGCTGTGAACTTTGCCTCTCTCCATGCCCTGTAGATTGTATTGATATGGTTGCAACACCTGTCAACACTACTACATGGCGCTGGCCGGATCCGGCTCATCTTGATCTAAAAGAGGTTAACTAATCATGAGGCAGCTCGGTTCTTTCCCTGGCGGGCTAATATTAGATGGTCAAAAAGACCGTTCTACCCAATTAGCTATTCGCCAAGCTCCCCTGAGTAAAACCTTAATTTTACCGTTGCAACAACATATAGGTGAAGCCTCCATTCCAACAGTAGTAATGGGCGAGCGGGTTCTTAAAGGACAAATGATCGCCCGCGCTAGTGGACATGTTTCTGTAAACCTTCACGCCCCTAGTTCTGGCTATATTACCGCTATAAACAATCAAAACATTCCACACCCATCAGAACTTTCAGCTCTTTCCATTAGCATTGAAACTGACGGTAAAGATCAGTGGGCGCCGCTCATCAAAACTGAGAATTATCGAACACTTTCAGCCCACGACTTACGCCAGCATATTCGTTACGCAGGTATCGTCGGTCTTGGCGGTGCAGGTTTCCCAAGTTTCATTAAGCTCAACCCTGGCATACATCATTTTGTCGATACTTTAATTCTAAACGGTGTCGAATGCGAACCATATATTACTTGCGATGACATGATCATGCGTGAACGTGCTGAAGGCATACTCGATGGCATAGCCATAATGCGCCATGCTATTAAAGCAAAAAGTTGCATTATTGCGATTGAAGATAATAAGCCAGAGGCTATTACCGCTATGCAAAGTGCATTAGCTAAACACTCAGATCACATTAATACTGAAATTGTTATTGTGCCAACACGCTACCCCGCCGGTAGTGAAAAGCAATTGATCCAAGTAATTACTAAGCTACAAGTACCTATCAACAAGCTACCAATTGATATTGGTATAGTCATGCACAATGTAGGTACCGCCTATGCAATTGGTAGGGCTATCAATCATGGTGAACCATTGATATCACGTATCGTGACAATTACTGGCGAAAATATTCATAAAGCCGGTAACCTCGAAGTACTGTTGGGTAGCCCAATTCGAGATCTATTAAATTTTTGTGAAGCGACAACACAAGATCCCAACCAGCTACTTCTGGGCGGACCAATGATGGGTTACCATCTTACTAGCAGCGATTTGCCAATAACAAAAACTTCAAACTGTATTCTTGCCGGCGTAGAGAAAGCTGTGAAAGAACCAACCCCTATGCCTTGTATTCGCTGTGGTGAATGTGCTGTAGCATGTCCTGTCAGTTTATTGCCCCAACAGATCTATTGGCATGCCAGAGCAAAAGAGTTAGATAAAACACGAGAATATAACCTATTCGATTGTATCGAATGTGGCTGCTGTAGCTATGTCTGTCCCAGTGAAATTCCACTAGTCCAGTATTTCCGTTTTGCCAAAACCGAAATCATGAATCAAGAAGACGAGAAGAAAAAATCCAATGTAGCTCGTGTTCGCCATGAAAACAGACAAACCAGACAAGAAACAGAAAAGCGTGAAAAAGATCTCCGCCAACAACGACGCAAAGCAGCATTAGCAAGTGAGAATAATGACAAGGAAACATCCTAATGGGTTTGTTTAAACTCACCCCTCCCTTTTTATCGGGTACTAATCGTGTCACCGATCACATGGTGCAACTCTCCTTAGCATTATTCCCTGCAATCATAGCCCTTGTTTATTACTTTGGACCTGGCGTATTAATTAATATTATCATAGCTACCGGTGTAGCTTTGGCTTCTGAAGCCTTGATGCTCAACTTGCGTCAGCGTCCTATCAAACCTTACTTAAGTGATGGTAGTGCATTAGTCACCGCTCTTTTGATAGCCGTTTCTTTGCCTCCTTTATCTCCCTGGTGGTTAACAACAGTAGGTACACTATTTGCCATAATTTTTGCTAAACACCTATACGGTGGCCTCGGCTACAACCCCTTTAATCCGGCTATGGTTGCCTATGTATTGCTCTTAATTTCTTTTCCTGTCGAGATGACAAGCTGGTTGCCAATTACCAGTCTTGCTGAATCTCAGGTCACCTTTAGCAGTGCACTACAAATTATATTTACCGAGCAGTTGCCTCAACAATTGTCCTATGATGCAATTTCTGCTGCCACTCCACTAGATATGATGAAAACTCAAATAGGCTTGCTACAGACGCCTAGTGAAATTATGGAAAACCCAGTCTTTAGCCGCTTTTCTGGAGAAGGTTGGCAGTGGGTAAACTTTTGGTTTGCAATCGGCGGAATATTTTTAATCTATCGCAAAATAATTAGCTGGCATATTCCCGTTGCAGTTATAGTTTCACTTGCAACAATAGCCTTTATAACTTGGTTAATATCACCTGAGACCACAGCATCGCCATTATTTCATCTGTTTAGTGGAGCCACAATGATAGGTGCCTTTTTTATTGCAACAGATCCGGTATCTGGAGCCACAACGATAAAAGGTCGGCTTATCTTTGGTGCTGGCATTGGGCTATTGACCTATGTTATTCGCGTTTGGGGAGGTTACCCTGATGGTATTGCTTTTGCTGTGATATTAATGAATATGCTTGTCCCCCTCATCGACTATTACACGCAGCCAAGAGTCTATGGCGCTAATAAATAATGAATACACTCCAACATCATGTTATCAGTATCGGCTTAATACTAGCAGCCTTTGCAATTGGCTCCAGCAGTCTTGTTGTTGTCACCGAAAAAGCAACACGTCAAAAAATTATTGATAATGAGCGTCAAACATTATTAAAAGCCATCAATATTTTAGTCCCTAAGAAGTACTACAATAACGATATTTTAGCTGACACAATTGAAATCCCTCCTGAGCAACAATTGGCCACTTCAAAACCTAGTACAGTATATAGGGCACGACTCGATGGTAATCCCATAGCAGTGGTTTTTACCAGCATCGCACCTGATGGTTATAGTGGTAAAATAAAATTATTGATTGGCGTATACAATAATGGTGATTTAGCTGGTGTGCGTGTTATTCAACATAAAGAAACTCCGGGCTTAGGAGATAAGATTGAACCTCGAAAATCAGATTGGATTAATAAGTTTAGTGGTTTATCCCTGAATGAACCTATTTCCACACAATGGCAAGTTAAAAAAGATGGTGGCTATTTTGATCAATTCACAGGCGCAACTATTACGCCACGAGCAGTCATTCGAGCAATTAAAAATGCCTTGCTTTATTTTAAAGCGCATCAAGACACATTATTCCATCAACAGTTTGAGAAGGCGCCATGACTCCGTTATATAAGTCTATTATTCGCGACGGCCTTTGGAAAAACAATCCAGCTCTAGTTCAGTTGCTAGGTTTATGTCCACTTCTAGCAGTAAGTAATACTGTCATAAATGGTCTTGGTCTTGGTCTTGCCACCATCTTAACTTTAGTTGCATCAAACGGTATTATTTCACTATGCCGCCATCACATTCCTGATGAAGCTCGACTACCAGTATTTGTTCTAATTATTGCCTCCATCGTCACAGCCATTGAATTGTCAATGAGTGCTTGGTTTCATGAGTTATATTTAATACTTGGTATCTTTATTCCTCTCATTGTCACTAACTGTGCTATCACAGGTCGTGCCGAAGCCTTTGCAGCTCGAAATCCTGTAGGTCCCGCTATCGTGGATGGCTTTATGATGGGTATTGGGTTTACTGCCGTATTAGTCTTACTTGGTGCCATGAGAGAAATCCTGGGCCAAGGCACGTTGTTCAGTGAAGCCCACTTGATGTTTGGAGAAATAGCTAGGCACTTTACTATTATTGTTATCGACGATTATCGTGGGTTTCTAATAGCTCTCTTGCCTCCTGGTGCTTTTATAGGCCTAGGATTAATTGTCGCATTAAAAAATGTTCTAGATGCCAGACAGGTAACTCATAACGTTTCAGCAACAACTACCCTAGCGGAAAAGCAATCTCCTCAGGTACCGAATTAATGAATCAAGTCCAGCGCCATGATTTTTTTGCTGCTCTGCAAACCCATAATCCAGAACCGACAACAGAGCTCAATTTTAGCGATCCCTTTGAGCTCTTAATTGCTGTAATTTTATCTGCTCAAGCAACTGATATTGGAGTTAATAAAGCTACAAATATTCTTTACCCTGTGGCAAATACACCCGAAAAAATTTATGCTCTGGGTGTCGATGGCTTAAAAAATTATATTAAAACTATTGGCTTATTTAATAGTAAAGCAGCCAATGTAGTTAAAACCTGCAGGTTGTTAATAGATAAGCACAATAGTGAAGTTCCTGAAGACAGAGAAGCCTTAGAGGCTTTACCTGGCGTAGGCCGTAAAACAGCGAACGTCGTCTTGAATACTATTTTTAATCATCCTGTTATCGCGGTAGATACCCACCTGTTTCGTCTGTCCAACCGTACTGGTTTGGCCAAAGGAAAAACAGTTCGGGCCGTTGAAGATAAGCTAATTAAAGTTGTACCAAAAAGGTTTATGCAGGATGCTCATCACTGGCTTATTTTACATGGCCGTTATGTTTGCACAGCTAGAAAACCTCATTGTGAACAATGTGTTGTATCTCATTTGTGTGATGATTTTCGTCGTCAGCATAAAATGGTTAAAAAATAATAATGTTTGGTCAAAACAGACAACAGTTACGCCAGTATTATCATGATATATGGCAAAAAAGACAATCAAACAAGACACTGTTACCCTTGGAAACAATTATTTGCCAAGTTATTGAACAACACCCTGAATATCATGTCATTTTTGATACCACGAACAGCTTAGAGCAAGAATATTTTGTTGAAAATGGCCAAAGTAACCCATACTTGCATATGGGCCTTCACATTTCCTTGCACGAACAAATTTCCACTGATAGGCCAGCTGGTATTCGTACTTTCTATTCACAGTTACAGGCAAAATATAGCAATACTCACGAAACAGAGCATGAAATGATGGAATGCTTAACGGAGTCATTGTGGTTAGCACAAAAAAATAACCAGCCTCCTTCAGAAGAAAACTACTTGGCGGCCCTTAAGGCTCTACTTTAAGTTAAAAAAAGTAAAAGATAATCTCTCACTTAACTCAAAAATGTAAAATTAGTTTAAACACAAGAAATTTTCAAATGCTCTTTTATTATAAAAGTACACAAACTCCATGTTAAAGAAAATGAAAGCAGTAGGTTATCACTTAGCTGATGAGCCCCCTATTCAGTTTGAACAAAGCATTCCTATCGCAAAAGGACACGATGTTCTTGTTAAAATTAGTGCGATTAGTGTAAATCCCATTGATATAAAAATAAAAGCAGGCATCACAGATAGACTCAGTAATCCTAAAATATTAGGTTGGGATGCAATGGGAACTGTTATTGCCGCCGGTGATAAAACAACACTACTCAATGTTAGTGATAAAATTTATTATGCAGGTGATATTTCACGCTCAGGATCCTATTCTCAATACCAGCTCGTTGATGAGCGTCTAGCAGCCAAAGCACCTGTAAATATAAAACCAGAACAATCTGCCGCTATGCCCTTAACAAGTATTACTGCTTGGGAGGCACTCTTTTCTCGTTTAAAGATCATTCCAGGGCATGATGATGGTAAAACTATTTTAATTATAGGTGGTGGTGGTGGTGTCGGGTCCATTGCAATTCAACTAGCTAAGGTCGTTGCAAATTTGCACGTCATTGCTACCGCCTCAAGACCCGAGACAGAACAATGGTGTGCTAAATTAGGAGCAGATGAAATAATCAATCATCATTCAGATTTGATTGAGCAATATCGTATGCTTAAGATCGAAAAACCTGACTACATACTTTGCCTTGCTGATACTGACCAACACTTCAGTGCTATGACAGAAATAATTGCCCCAGAAGGGATGATTTGTAGCCTTGTTAATAGCAAAGAAAAATATGACATGAATGTTCTGAAAACCAAAAGTGCAGGCTTTGTATGGGAATTTATGTTTACTAAGCCTATGTTTAAAACTAAAAACATGGTTTCACATCATAATATCTTATCGCAAGTTGCCAGCATGATTGATGAAGGAAAAATCATAAGTACTCTACAGCAAACAATCGGACCGATCACACCTGGAAATATAACCATGGCACACCAAAAGTTACTCACGGGGAAAACTGTTGGTAAAATTGCTTTAACCGCACTCGTATAAAACACACAAAATGTCTTCTCAAAGTAGCTTCATAAAAACGACCGGCGTATAATTCTTATATATATGATCATCTGTTTATGGCAAGCCCTTACATGAGTTCAAAACAACGAAGTCTTTTTTTTGTTGATAATCTTATTGCTATCACTATCTTTACTTTACTCACAGTTTTTAGTGCATCAGCTATCGCAACTGCACCAGTGACTTACCACAGATATAATATGACTCCAGAAGAAGTCGTCGAACGCATAAAACCAATTGGAAAAGTTAATGTCAGAGATCCATCATCAGCAATAAAAAAGGATCGAGAGACTCTTGGTAATTTAAGTCATGGGGAAAAAGTTGTTAGAGACTATTGTATCCGCTGTCATTCTGCTGGGTTAATGCGTTCCCCAAGGTTAGGGGAAGCTAAAGATTGGGCTCCACGTCTCAAAAAAGGTCTCTTCACTCTCCATGATAATGCCATCTATGGTATCAAGAAGATGCCCGCACGTGGTGGCCGAAAAGCCTTAACTGATGCCGATATCGAAGCAGCCGTTAACCATATGTTATTGCTCGTTAAATAGGTACTCTTAACGTTCAAAGATCAAGTTGGAGCATAACATCTCATCCTCCCTCTCGATTAAGCACCCCTAAGACTTCTTAAATCAAGTAAACTACCTTAAAGTCAACTTAGCATGTTAGACAGACTATTAAAGTTAAACTTATGAATAAATTTCTCATCACTTTGGCGCTAGTTTTAAGTATTTCAACTATCTCCATTACGACACAAGCGGAGCCTGGACCTTATGATCCTGGTCGTGATGCCTTTAAAGATTTCCAAAATGCTCAACTCCAAGCAGAAAAAGAAGAAAAGTTAATTCTTGTTCAGATTGGTGGTAACTGGTGTAGTTGGTGCCACAAATTAGAAAGCTTCTTAAATAACAACTCAACAATAAAAACACTTCGCGATGAAACCTTTATATCTATTAAAGTAAATGTCAGTCCTGAAAATGATAATGCAGCCTTTTTAAATGAAATGCCTGAGTTCGAAGGTTATCCATTTCTCGTCATTACTGATAAAAATGGGGAAATTCTAAATTCTAGAACATCGGGAGCTTTGGAAGACGGTTTCAGCTACTCAGAAACTAAATTCAAAGAATATTTCGAATACTGGAAACAAGCAGAAAGATCACTTAACTAACGAAACATTTAACAGACTAAAGAGTAAATTATGAAACTCGAAACACTAGCTCTACATCATGGTTATGACGCTGAATCGACCACTAAAGCCGCTGCTGTGCCTATTTATCAAACTACATCTTATACCTTTGATGATACTCAGCACGGTGCTGATTTATTTGACCTCAAAGTCCCGGGGAATATATATACCCGTATAATGAATCCTACTACTGATGTACTAGAGCAGCGCATTGCAGCATTAGAGGGCGGTATAGCTTCGTTGGCTTTAGCCTCTGGTATGGCTGCCATTACTTATGCTATCCAATGTATATGTAGCGTCGGTGATAATATTATCAGCACCAGTCAACTCTATGGCGGAACCTACAACTTATTTGCACATGCTCTACCCAGACAAGGTATCAACGTGAAGATGCTTTCACACGATGACTTTGAGGGTTTTGAAGCAGCGATTGATAAAAATACCAAAGCCATTTTCTGTGAATCGATCGGCAACCCAGCTGGTAATGTCGTTGATATCGCAAAACTAGCAAAAATAGCAAAAAAACATGGTATCCCATTAATGGTTGATAACACTGTTGCTACACCTTTTCTATGCCGCCCTATCGAACATGGTGCTGATATTGTTATTCATTCCCTAACAAAATACATTGGTGGCCATGGTAACTCTATCGGCGGTGCGATTGTAGACTCTGGTAAGTTTGACTGGGTTGCCAATAAAGCTCGCTTTCCTGTATTAAATGAGCCTGATCCTTCATATCATGGTGTTATCTATACAGAAGCACTCGGACCAGCAGCATTTATAGGTCGCTGTAGAGTTGCACCTTTGAGAAATACTGGTGCAGCTATCTCTCCAATGAATTCATTCCTAATACTGCAAGGACTAGAAACTCTTGGAATTCGGATGGAAAGGCACTGTGAAAATGCCTTAAAACTAGCTAACTACCTCAATGACCACTCTAAAGTTTCATGGGTAAGCTACGCCAGTTTAAAAGATAGTCCTTACTATGAAACATGTAAAAAAATCTCTGGGGGACAGGCCTCCGGTATTTTGAGTTTTGGTATTAAGGGTGGTGAAAAAGCAGGTGGACAATTTATTGATGCCCTTGAGATGATTTTACGCCTTGTTAATATCGGTGATGCAAAATCACTTGCCTGTCATCCTGCCTCCACCACACACCGACAACTTAATGAAGAAGAACTGGAAGCTGCTGGCGTAAAAGCTGATTTGGTTCGTATCTCTGTGGGTATCGAAAATATTGAAGATATTATCGCTGATGTTAGCCAAGCTTTAGATAAAGTGAAATAGCTAACAAATACCTAAGACGAATGTAGGATTATTGGTTTTTAATTTAAAAACAATAACAGATGACAGGCACTTTGCAATAAACAAAGTGCCTATTCAATGCTGTCTTGATTAACTAGGATGAAAGATCAAAACGATCAGCATTCATGACTTTTGTCCAGGCTTTAACAAAGTCTGTGACAAATTTTTCATTCGCATCATCTTGAGCGTAAACCTCAACATAAGAACGTAGTATAGAGTTTGAGCCAAACACCAAATCAACACGAGTGGCTGTCCACTTAGTAACACCAGTCGTTCGATCGCAGATTTCGTACAAGTTTTTACCGACCGGCTTCCAAGTGTTAGCCATATCAGTTAGATTAACAAAGAAATCATTAGTTAACACTCCTTCACGAACAGTCAATACACCGTGTTTGCTTCCAGCATAGTTGGCGCCTAGTACACGAAGACCACCAACTAGAACTGTCATTTCAGGTGCGGTTAAACCCATCAACTGAGTGCGATCTAGCATCAGTTCTTCCGGTGAAACAACATAGTCTTTCATGACCCAGTTACGATAGCCATCATGTATCGATTCAAGTGGTTCAAATGAATCCACATCCGTCATTTCTTGGGTGGCATCACCACGACCGGCTATAAACGGCACTATGATATCAACACCTGCATCATGCGCTGCTTTTTCAACTGCCGCCGAGCCACCAAGTACGATCAGATCAGCAATACTTACTTTCTTGTCTAGGCCTGACTGAATAGTCAATAGAACATTTAGTACTTTATTCAACCTTTCAGGCTCGTTACCTACCCAATCTTTTTGCGGTATTAGACGAATACGTGCCCCATTAGCTCCACCACGGAAATCAGAACCACGGAATGTGCGAGCACTATCCCAGGCAGTTGCAACTAGTTCGGCTTTACTCAAACCACTATTAAGGATCTGTACTTTAAGTACGCTGATTTCCTGTTCACTTAATGTGTAGTCAACTGAAGGCACAGGATCTTGCCAGATCAAGTCTTCATCAGGTACTTCTGAACCCAAATAACGGGATTTTGGGCCTAAATCACGGTGGGTCAATTTAAACCAGGCACGCGCGAACACCTCAGAAAAGTAGTCTGGTTCCTTATAGAATCGTTCAGAAATTTTTCTGTAAACAGGATCCTTGATCATCGCCATATCAGCATCAGTCATGATCGGGTTGTATTTAATTGAAGGATCTTCAACATCAACAGGCTTATCTTCGTCATTAATACTAATGGGCTCCCACTGCCATGCATCAGCCGGACTTTTCTTCAATTCCCAGTCGTGATTTAACAGCATATCAAAGTATCCATTGTCCCACTGGGTTGGGTTTGTTGTCCAAGCCCCCTCAATACCGCTGCTGACGGTGTCACGACCAAATCCTTTACCTTTAGGATTGTGCCACCCAAAGCCTTGTTCATTTACATCAGCCGCTTCAGGTTCAGCACCAAGCTGTGTAGCATCACCACGACCATGACATTTACCAACAGTATGACCACCGGCGGTCAATGCGACAGTTTCTTCGTCATTCATTGCCATGCGCTCAAACGTGACTCGAATATCATGTGCGGTTTTGAGCGGGTCAGGGTTACCATCAACCCCTTCAGGATTTACATAAATCAGTCCCATCATTACTGCTGCGAGTGGGTTTTCAAGGTCTCTTTCCCCAGAATAACGGCTACCTTCACTGCCTGTTGGCGCCAGCCATTCTTTCTCAGAGCCCCAGTAAATATCTTTTTCTGAGTGCCAGATATCAGTTCGACCGCCGGCGAAACCGAAGACTTTGAGCCCCATAGACTCGTAAGCCATATTACCAGCAAGTATCATCAGATCTGCCCATGACAGTTTATTGCCATATTTCTTTTTAATAGGCCATAAAAGACGGCGAGCCTTATCTAAGTTGACGTTATCTGGCCAACTATTCAATGGTGAAAAACGTTGATTCCCTGTACCTGCACCACCTCGTCCGTCTGCTACACGGTAGGTACCGGCTGCATGCCATGCTAGACGGATCATTAAGCCACCATAGTGCCCCCAGTCTGCTGGCCACCATTCCTGGCTATCAGTCATAAGTGCGTGTAGGTCTTTCTTTACAGATGCTAGATCTAATTGTTTGAATTCTTTACTATAATCAAAATCTTCATCCATTGGGTTAGTCTTAGTATCATGCTGATGCAGAATGTCTAGGTTGAGCGAATTGGGCCACCAATCCGTTTTGGATGTTGCTGAGGTGGTATTTGCTCCGTGCATAACGGGGCATTGTCCTGAAGAAGGTTTATTGGCATTATTCATATTTATGCTCCTTTTTCTTCTGAAATGTTAGTAATTACACCATCGCTTTAATTGAATAGACTTCAACGGCTAACTCCTTTAATTCAACATAGTAGGTCGCTAGATCTCCTGATTCAGTTGGGAAAACAAATGTAAAGTCTGCTGGATAAAAGAAAAATATAGACCCTTTTACTTTAAGATCTGCATCAGACAGTTCAACAAAATTGCCCTTATGATGATCCGTTGCGTTAAAAGGTTTCACTTGTGTATTTATCAGTGATGACATAATTACTTACTCCTCGCTGTGATAAAAGCTTCCTTTTAAAAAGACTCTATTATCCTATTGACTTCTTTGCAAACAACTTGTTCCAATGATTTTAATCGGTATTATCGATTATAAGTATATTAAAAAATCCCAACAAAGCCCTACTTCAATTTAAAGTTAGGAAGGTGACAGGTATTAACTTCATTTAAAAATATGAATAAATAATGTCTTAGATACGAACGAAAAAACAAGTTTAAAGCTCACAACTTTATTTTAACAATCCTCGAATGTTCGACAAATGAGCCTTGCCTCTTTCTTTACGCTCTTCAGGATCAGCTTGTACTTTTTCGCTCGTCCAGATTAAGTCATCAGCAGGAAGCTCTCTTAGAAAACGACTCTCTTCACACGTAACTTTTTCACCGTAACGTTTACGAGTGTTGGCCATAGTAAAAACTAAACTACGCTGTGCACGTGTGATCCCGACATAAGCTAGTCGACGCTCTTCCTCAATAGTCTCTTCTTCAATACTCGCCCTGTGTGGGAGAATTTCTTCTTCCATACCAATGATAGTGACATGTGGAAACTCCAAGCCTTTTGCAGCATGTAGAGTCATTAAATGAACTGCATCAGACTGATTCTCATCTGCTTGGCGTTCTAAAATATCCATCAAGGTAAGACGAGCAGTTATATCACCAATACTTTTCTCTTCAGTATCTTGTTCGATAAGTCGACTTATCCAAGTTAACAACTCTTCAACATTATCCATCCGGCGAGTCGCTTGATCAGGATCGCCCGTTACTTCTTCCAACCAGGCTCGATAATCTATTTCTTCAATCATATCGCGAATCGCTTCCATCAGATCGCCACGTTTTGCTCTATCAACAATACTTACAAGCCAACCGCTAAAATGCTCAATACGTTTAACCGCTGATGATGATAGCTTTTCATGAAGGCCCATTTCAAAGCAGGCACCAAACATACTTGTTTTACGATCTGCAGCATAATTTCCTATAGCTTGTAATGTTGTTGCACCTATCCCTCTACGTGGTGTATTAATGACACGTAAGAAAGCATTATCATCATCTTGATTAGCCAATAATCTGAGATAAGCCATGATATCTTTGACTTCAACCCGTGAGAAAAATGAAGTGCCTCCTGTTAAAATATATGGAACATTATGTTCACGTAGGATACGTTCTATGGGTCTTGATTGATGATTGCTCCTGTATAAGATCGCATAATCTTTAAAATCAGTTTGATGCTTTAACTTATGGTAAAGAAGTTCAGATACAACTTTTTCGGACTCATGATTATCGTCGCGGCAACCAATTACACGAATGGCATCACCTTCTCCCATTGCACTCCATAATTTTTTTTCAAACAGGTGAGGATTGTGACTAATCAACCCATTAGCTACGCGTAAGATACGGCTCATTGACCGATAATTTTGCTCAAGCTTGATCAACTTTAAACGGGGGAAATCTACCTCTAATTGAGCTAAGTTTTCAGGTCTTGCACCACGCCAAGAATAGACTGATTGATCATCGTCTCCTACCACCGTCAAAGCTTCGCGAATACCAACTAGTTGCTTCACCAATTCGTATTGGCAGCCATTGGTGTCTTGATACTCATCTACTAATAAGTAGTGAATCCTAGCTTGCCAGCGTTTCAAAACCTCAGGATGATCTCGGAATAATACTACCGGCTTTAAAATCAAGTCATCAAAGTCAACGCCATTATAGGCTTTCAGTGCTTCAACATAACGAGAATATACCTTAGCAGCAGCTTTTTGTTGTTCATCTTCGGCTATTTCCCTTGCCTCTTCAGGTAAAATAAGCTTGTTTTTCCATGCAGAAATCTGCCACTGACATTGCTCTGCATGTTCACTATCTGCAGCAAAATCACGGCCCATTAAATCACGTAATACGGCTAAACTATCGTGTCCATCAAAAATTGAAAAACCTGACCGAAACCCAATATGACTAAACTCTTTTCGCAAGATCGTTAAACCCAAATTGTGAAAAGTTGAAACCATAAGGCCACGACTTGACATGTCACGGTCAGCCATTAATTGTGCCACTCTTTTTTTCATCTCACTCGCAGCTTTATTAGTAAAAGTTACAGCGGCGATATGGCGTGCAGGAATATTACATTGTTCAATCAAGTATGCAATTTTTCGTGTGATCACACGTGTTTTACCGCTACCCGCACCTGCTAATACCAGTAAAGGACCGTCAATATGACGTGCAGCTTCTCGCTGTTGTGGGTTGAGATCTTGCAACTTATTTTCACCTCGGATTAATAGGTTTTAGGCTTCCATTAGACAACACCATCACGTTGAAGCAGGTCGCTATAATATAATGGCTAGCTGGATTTGCAATTGACAAATTAATTGGCTAAAAATAATAAACTTGTAGACGTCCATGATCAAACGATATGGGCAAAAAAAACGCACAGTTTCTTAGATATAATCGTTTCAGAAGCCTTCTATTTTATAATTAAACGCGCTGATTTTATTGCTTCAACATACTTACATCCATAAAAATATAACACTCAAATTCTTGGTTCAATAAGTAGGAATAGATAATTAATAATGTAAAATTAATTATTACTAGCATTCTCTTAAATAAGAAGGCTACTCAAACCTAATAGAGCAAAAAAGCCGCTTATTAGCGGCTTTTTGAAATTAAAATATTATGATATTAATCTATGTAGGAACAACAATAATCAGTTAGTTCAGTTACCTTCAAATCAAATGATGAATCGCCAGGCACATTGAATGATTCACCACCTTTCACATCAATCCAGTTATCAGACTCTTTTAAACAATAGGTTAACTGTCCTGATAATATTTCCATCATCTCAGGCTTTTCTGTTTCGAAGGTATAGTCTCCGGTCATCATAATACCTAGTGTTTTAACAGTGTCATCAGCAAATACTATTGTCCGACTAGTGACTTTACCATTAAAATAGATCTTAGCTTCACGAGTCAGCGTTACATTCTTAAACTCTGACATAAACTATTTTTTTTCTGAAGCTAATGTTTTTTCTAGTTCAGCAACTTTTTGCACTAGCACCTCTAGCTTGGCCCGAGTACGTTGCAAAACTTGACTTTGAACGTCAAATTCTTCGCGTGTCACCAAATCTAATTTAGCAAACACCCCGCTGAGGACACTTCTGACATTTTTTTCAACATCCGACTGCATAGCTGTTAAACCAGGAGGTATTGCCTTAGAGAGACTTTCTACTACTTCTTCAATTTTTTTTGGATCAAGCATCTTTTCATTCCTCTTTACTGCAAGTGTTCTATTCTACGTTAAACCAACCCAGACTCAAACCGCTTTTATGCGGTAATATCAACAACAACTTACGATCCTAGATTCTTTAACCATACCAATACATCAGTTTTTTTAAGCATTCCACTGTGACTAATAAGCTGTTTACCATCGTATAAATAAGTTAGAGGTAACTCCCCTCGCCACCGCTTCTCCACATCAAAATACAGTATCTCTGGATGGTCATCTGCAAATACCCAGTTTTGAGCTTGTATTAAGCCAAATCCAGACATTTTATTCAACACTATGCTTGATTCTAAAAAAGGATCAGTTGCTACAGTCACAACCATTACATTAGGGTAGGATTCTAGTAATTTCCCCAGCATCGCCAATTCTTTCATGCAGTACGCACAGTCTTTGCCCCAAAATAAGAGCATATAAGGCTTATCAACATATTGCTGCTGTATCTCAAGAAAAGAGCCCTTTACAAAAGGTTTAACATCGTACTCAGACGTAAAACCTAACAAGCCAAGCAAGCTCACAAAAAAAAGGATACGTAAGCTATTCATTTTATTGGCCAAAGGGAATTGCCATCATTCGCATTGTGCTGGCCTCTTTGGCCTTACCTTCGGTCCATAAAAGTAAAAACTTATTAGTCATCGCCACAACACGAGGGTGTGTAGCACGTATACCTTCATCAGAAGCTATTACAGTCTTAGTCCAATTTTTTCCCTGATCAATTGACTGTGAATAAGCAATTCGAAAACCTGTAGCCGTGATATTGTCCCAAGTTGCTAATACCTCACCCTCACCCGATACAGCTAAATCACTATGCACTGCCGTATCTTCACCTAAGCGAAATGGCTCGGTCCAAGATTGACCCTTATCTGTTGAATTCAAATAGTAGGTACCACTATGCTCTGTATGACCTGTTCCTACAGTACTATGGATTAGCCCCATCTCATCATCAAAAGCAATGCTTCCGCCAATATGCGGGCAGCCCTGAAAGTCCCAATTAAAATTACCGACGGTGCTCAACTGTTGCCAACCTTGTTCTGAATCAACTTTACCTAGGGTCATATCAGAAGGATCTTTATCTCGATAAAACACATAAAACTGTCCGTCGTGATATTTTGCTGTGTTCCAACAGCATGCACAACTTCGCTCATCGAGAGTTAAGTTAGTCGACCAACTCAATCCTCCGTCAATGCTCTTTGAATAACGTAGTCCCTGCGTTGCGCCTTTACCCTTTTTAGTACGACTATCTAGCCAGGTTAAACTGATTGTATTTTCATCTGCATCCATTGCAAAAAAACCATGAGCTCCATTCCAATCCGCCGGAGAATCAATTGTTTCCCATGACTTTCCCCCATCATCTGATGCCATTACGACCATAGGGCCCGCATTATGGTTTACATTTTCTATACGACTTCCCCATACTGCAACAAGATGATCTCCCTGAACAGCCAGACGTGCATCATTACCTCGCACCACTCTTGCGTTGATTGCTAAGCCTTGTGTAATGTTGACAGGCGTCGACCATGATTCACCTTGATCAACAGAAGACTGATACCAAAAGCTATCTTTGTTGTTTATTTTTTTCCCAAGTAACAGATGCACAGCATGGTCAAAATATTTAATATCAACACTCGTTACATTATTAGATGAATAAATAACAGGAGCTTTTGGCTTATCTTGATCCACATGATGTCCTGCCATTACAGTTGGCATATTCATGCTAAGTCCTATAGATAGCAATAAAGCTATATACAATCTATTCACTGTCATTACCCCCTCACAAAAAAGTATTCATTTAGCTTACTGGGTGAACATTTTACATCAATTAAAGTTTATATTCGAAACCTACAAAAGCTTGTCTTGGCGGAGCAGGCGTATAACGCTGGGTCCCATATGCAATTTCGGCACTCTCTGCATATAATCGATCCGTTATATTATTCACTCGCGCAAACATAACAATATTATTATTTAGTTCATAACGCATTTTAATATTAGCAACATCATGCCCCGCATAGCGTGTTGTATTGGCATCATCCAGCCATTGAGAACCAACATGCTCCCATTCAAAAAGTGTTGTCAAACCTTTCACTTGTCTCGGTGTGTATATCAAACGTGTATTGGCGGTGTTTTCGGGTGCTTGCCTCTGTTCATTATCACCATAAACATCATCTCCATCAAATTCATGCTGTGAGAAGCTGTAAGCTACTTTTGTAGTAACTTCATCGGAGAGTTTAGAAGCTAATGAGAACTCGATACCACGGTGTAAAGTTTTACTACCATTAACAAAGTAACGTTCTCTCAATGCATTTTCTCTTCGGACAATTGTATCGTCTATTACAAGAGAATAGACAGCGGTTGTAAATTCGTGAGTCGCATTTCTATATTTATAACCTATTTCAAAGGTATCCGTTACTTCTTCATCTAAACTGAAGTCAATATTATTTGTTCTTAAGCTATATAAGCGAGATGCTTGAGGAACTCTAAAGCCATTCGCATAGCGGCCATATACTGATTGTTGGCCAGATATCTGGTAAGTCAAATCAAGTTTGGGACTGAGATGGTTAAAAGTAGGATCATTATCAGAACTTGCCCGAGAATAAGTAGAAGCAGCATATTGACCATCCGTTAGCTTGTTAGTGTACTCAAAACTATTTATGTCATATCGTAAACCTGCACCCACTTTTATCTTTGGAGATATTGCAAGTTCGACTCGAATATAAGGAGCAAGAGCTTTATAATCGACTTCATAATCATATATTTTACCCGCAGCAACGTTGCTGCCCCAACCAGATGGAGTGTAGTCAAATTTTTGTTCGTACTCGCGTGTAGCTTGAGTATATTCAACATCTAAGCCAGTTATTGTATGCAGTCTTCCCAAATCCACATCTGCTTTTAATAACAATCCATAGCTATTTTCTTTGCCATCATTAAATGCGACATTTGGTTCCCATGTGGCACTGTACCTATTTCTATTGTTACGAATGTAAGCGATTGCATTAACTTCAAGCGTGTCAGATACGATATGATTCAGTTCAACATTTAACCGTGCATAATCGAATTCTCGGATAGGATCTATACCCGCTGCGATGCTTCTCTCAACTTGCTGGCCAAGATAGGTAGGTTCATCACGATACCGTCTAAAGCCCTCGATAACACTTGTCATTTCCGACTCAGAGCTATTTACATTAAAGCCTATTTTAAGCTGGTTATCATCATTCAGATCATTGACATAATTGATTGAAAGCTCATCTCGTTCATATTCGGAATGTTCCCGCCAAACATCAGCTTTTGCGTGTGACATATTGGCCGAAATTGCAGCATGCTCATCTATTTCTACACCGGCTTCAATTTCAAAACGTTGGAAATCATCACGGCCAAATTCGGCTGAAAATTTTGCACCTAAATTATCCATAGGTTTTGATGATCTCACATTAATGATCCCACCTACGGCATCAGAACCGTACAAAGCAGTACCAGCCCCCTTAAACACTTCAACTGCGCCCGCTGAGCTGAAGTTAGTATAAGCCAAACCGTTATGATTGAAAAAACCTGAAGACTGAATTGGAATACTGTCTTGTAAAAACAAGTAATAAGGATTCGTATTATTGGGTAATCGAATACTCGTCGTATGGCCTATTGTTGAGCCCGTTTGAGTAAGGCGGACACCTGCTATTGAATTTAATAATTCACGCTGCGTTGAAGCTTTATCGACTGCAACCTCATCAGCGGACTTAATATTAATGCTGACTGGTAATTCTAGCGAAGAGCGTTCACTACGGGTCGCTGTGACAGTCATATCATCAAAAGTAATGTCTTCTGTATAGCCATAGCTAGAAAAAAATAATAGGGATACTACTGAGAACATTGAAATAAATTTAGCCTTCATAACGATTTCCATATTTAAAAATTTAAGATTTTAATTTGCAGGGTTCCACACATAAAATAAAATTTTCTTTTGTTTCAAAGATAATCCTGAAAGCTAATTCAACAGCCTTTGATTAGAATGTGAAAGAACTAAACGAAAACCTAGGCCACCAGTACGTATTTCACGTGGGTATCTATATCGAAAAGCAGAACGCATATAATCAACGGCACCATGCCATGTACCACCTCTGAAAGTATGTCGTTCGCACTCGCCAGCCGTCCCAGACCAAGAACTTCCATCTGTTGGAGCGCCATTGTAATTGGGGTGCCAACAATCTGCAACCCATTCGTAAACATTACCATGCATGTCGTATAGACCAAATTCATTAGCTGGAAAACTAGCAACTGGGACTACTTTTTTACGATTTATTCCTTGTTTGTCACACCCAGCAGCCTTAAAGGCATTACCCTCAAAGTTAGCCTGTTGAGCAGTAATGCACATTCCAGTATTAAATGGCGTATTAGTCCCTGCACGAGCAGCATACTCCCACTCTGCTTCACTAGGCAGTCGATAATCGTTGTCAGTAACCGAATTTAACCACGTAATAAAAACCTGCACATCATCCCAAGAAATATATCTTACTGGCATGTCAGACTCAGTCCAACCATTGTTTTCAGGTTCATGATTACAAGCTTTAGCACTAACACAAGCAGCCCATAATTCAGTTGTCACTTCAGTTTTTGTCATTTGAAAGGCAGGAATGGTCACAAAGTGGACAGGTTTTTCCCTATCCTTACAATCAATAGAGCTTACACAGCCCATCTCAAATATTCCAGCTGGAATATTCGCCACTTCAGGTAAGGTGAAGTTTGAACTCTCCTCTGCATAGGCATTTTCTAACGGCGAAAATATAATTGATATATATATAAGCAATATCTTAAGGATTTTTTTAAAAGATAAATAAGTTTCCCCAAGGATATCTATTGTCATGTCTGTTCCAGGATAAGTCATAATCAAGAAATGATCCTATAGCCCAAATCATAATAGGTCAATAGTCCATAGAAACAGATAAGGTCCGGCTGACTATAACTGTACAAGCACACAATATCGTTTATTACTTAGTGATTTTTGACCAGGCTTTTCTTTTGCTTTAACGTTAATAAACTATTTTAACCAAATAATAAGGCCACAATGCATACAAGCAAAAAAGAACAGCTCAAAAACACACTATTGGGTGCACTCACTGCTGATGCAGCTGCTTTAGGCTTTCATTGGATTTATGACCAGCAGCGTATTTATGAAATTGCTTCATCCTTGCCCGAGTTTCATACCCCATCCTCAGCTGATTACATGGGGGTTCCGAGTTACTTTGCTCATAGTAAAAAAATTAGTGGTGATATCTCACATTACGGCGAGCAAACAATAACCCTTCTTAATTCGCTTTCTGATAATCAGGGCATTTATATTAAAGAACACTATCAGAACTTATTTTGCCAGCACTTTGGCTATGGTGGTGATTATATTGGCTATATCGATAGGCCTATGCGTGACACGCTAGATAATATTACATCAAACCAGCTATTCGTCACAAAAAAAGCTAATACCATTATTTTCCATGGCGATGAAGAACAAAAACAAAAGCTAATATCACTCATCACCGACTTAGTTAAACAAAGTACAAATTCATCAGCAGTTGAACAGGCTGGTATCGAAAAAAAAGATCTGCCTTATGCTAAAAAACTATTTCAGGTATTAAAAACACTTACCGACTATCACGGAGCAGATGATGAACAACTCCCTGCCATCGCAAAATTACCTGCTCTGGCTGCTGTCTACGCTGGTGATAATAAATTACGTCAATTTACTGAGTCTGCTGTTCGTGTCACGAATAATAATGATCGTGCAGTAGCGTTTGGCCAAGTCGCCAGTAAAATGATCGAGACAGCCATCCTCACGCAGGATGTACTTAGTGTGATTGAAGCTGCACGCCAGTCAGCGACACCAGAAATACTACTATTAATAGATCAAGCTCTTAATTTACAAAATATATCAACGCCTGAAGCCACAAAACAGCTAGGTATGAGTTGTAACTTAGAATTTGGTATACCCTCAGTAATCCATAATATAATGCAACAAAACAATTTCACAGAATCAGTCAGACAAAACATCTATGCTGGCGGTGATTCCTGTGGTCGCTCTGTGTTACTTGGTGCTGTTCTCGGCAATATCTATGGCGTAGGCAAGGATAATGGGGTTCCACAGTCTTGGGTAGAAAAACTCAATCAAAAGGAGAAAATAACTCACTTGTTGGGCTATATTTAAGTACGCATTGATCTAGAAAAGTTGCTGCAGGGTCTTAAAGGGTTAAATATCAATGTGATTAAGCCACACGTCATGTTTATTACACATACTTACTACATTCACACGGCCAGAATAGTTGCCTAATGAAAACTCGGACATCGGTACGAGGTCTTTCATTGGGTCAAACAACTTCTCAGCAATAAACTCAAAATGTTCATTTAGTAACATATGCTTGACTATATAATGTTGGTAACCCCTCATTTCATGTCCTGTCAAGACTTTGACCCTCACACCTTCAGCAGCAGGAACCACCTCAATACTTGGCAAGTGACCCGCAACTTTCTCACTCCAACGACCGGGGGCATCCTTTGTATAAAACAAACCACCAGCACCCAGTTTAGCTTCATGCCCTTGTTCTTTATTTCCAGCCATAGCTATAGTAGGTAAAATCGTACTAGCTGCTATACCAAGTGCCGCTGATTGAATAAAATGTCTACGATCCATCTGTCTAACCTCTAAGATTTTTATGACTTACTCAAATTAGCATATTGCTGGAGAGAGTATCCAATCAATATAAAACTCAGCTTCCACTTTCTCAATACAAACAACAGTCGAATTAGTAAATTTTACTACAGCTGCATTTTCTCTACCTGTGAGTATATAGGAGACTACTTTTTCTAGATGGGGCAAATGACCGACAAACATAATGTCATCAACTTCTAAATTTTTTAAGAACGCGGCAACATCATCAGTAGGGTTCATTCCAGCCAATGCAGTCACTGTTTTAACAGTCAGTATTTGAGCAAATATTTCTGCAGTCTGTCGCGCACGTAGTTTGCCACTGTGGCAAATGCCACTTAGAACTAGACCATGCTGCTTTAAGTGATTTGCAACACATACGACACTGGTCTCTCCATCCAATGACAGTGAACGTTCTGAACACCCTTCTTTTAATAGAGCAACACCATGTTGTACGAAATATAGAGCCATTATTAATTCATCTGCCTATTCTTTAATCAATTTCCATCATCAAACCCATTTCACGATCTTGTTGTGATGTTACAGCCTGTATCAGTATAGCTTCTGTGGCGATCAACCCAATTTTTACTTTAGCTCTCGTCATAGCAGTGTAAAGTAACTCGCGTGTTAGTAATGCTGTAGCCTGCTCGGGTAAAATAATACAGACTTCCTCAAACTCCGAACCCTGGCTTTTATGAACAGTCATCGCATATGCAGTTTCATGAGCTGGCAATCTATTTAAAGGTACCCACCGCACTATCCTATTATCTAAAAAACAAGCAGCCAAGACGCCTTGATCATTATTCATTACCAGGCCCGTATCACCATTAAATAAACCTTGGTTATAATCATTTTTCATCACCATAATCGGCCGGCCATGATAAAAGCCTTGATGAGTTCGCCAAGATTGCTTTGCTAATGCCCGTTCGATCAAACTATTCACTGAATCAACGGACTCTGGCCCATTATTTAAAGCACATAGCACTCGTGTTTTCTCAAATAACTGCATACAAGTTAAAGGATCTTGATGAGTTTTTATTGCCTCAAAAAATGCATGATATAGCTTCATCACCCGCTGTTGAATCGAAGCCTTATCCATTTTTTGCCACCAGATAGCCTCATCTGTTCTCATCAGAATATTGATGAATTTATCACTATCACCCGCTTGTACTGATTGTGCTAGTTGGCCAATTTGACTCTGGTCATCAAACCGATAACTATGCTTAAGGATAACCACACTATCAGCCATCAATGATCGGCTTTTTACAGCTGGTAAGGTTTGGCTACTTAAGAGTAAGAATCCTTCTGCAAAACCCTCTGAAAAACCTGCATCAGCACGACATAAATTAGCTAAAACAGCACCTGAGTCAATTGAAGCTAATTGCTGACTGTCCCCTAGTAGAATAAGTCGTGCTGTTTTAGGTAGAGCTTTAAGTATTTTTGACATTAAAATAATGTCAATCATTGAAGCTTCATCAATAATAAGTACATCGACAGCCAAGGGGCGCTCTTTATTATATCGCCCTTGCTCTTTCTCAGGTGTGATACCCAGCAATCGGTGTAGAGTTTGAGCCTGAACATCGCCTTTATATTGACTCTGACTCACATTAGCGACAGCTTGTTGCATTCGTGCTGCTGCTTTCCCCGTTGGCGCTGCCAATGCAATGCGAAAGGTCTTATCTTGGTTAAAAAATGACTCGAGTAGCCGCAAAACAATTGTTGTCTTACCAGTTCCCGGTCCGCCAGAGATCACGCAAAATTGGCGTGTTAATGCCATCAATACAGATACCTTTTGCCAATCAAGTCCGGGTTGTGAACTTGTCCAATTAGCTATGTATTGTTTCAACAATGTCTCATTCTGCAACGGCACCGGCTTTAAGCGTTGCTTGATTAAAACAGCTACTTGTTGCTCAGCCTGCCAATAACGATACAGATATAACAGCCCTGAATCTGTTAAAACTAACGGTGTAAAATCACCCGTTTTACCAACTAAATGACTTTCTCGAAGTTTAGCAACCCAAAGCGTCACACTCTCTGGCATTAGCTCATCAATACCCATTCCTAGTTCACCGACCCGAGCTAAATTTAAGCAAACATGTCCTTTTGATACGGCCTCACTTAACAAAGCTGCTGTCAACACAATCAGTGGGTCACTATTATTATCTTGACGTTCAATATACTTAGCAAACTGATATGCTAATTCACTATAACCAGCAAGCCGCAACAAGGATAAAACAGATTGCTCACTTATTACTTTAGTCATTAGTTAGGCCCTGCAGGCAGTGGTCTAAAGCATCTAAGACCTCTACCTTCGGCTTATCAAAAAATATTCCAGACTGGTCCCAGTTAGGTTTCATACCTCTAATAAACAAATAATAAGCACCACCTAAATGTACATCTGGATCATAATCAGATAATCGTAAACGTAAATAGCGGTGTAGAGCCAAACTATAAATAAGGTATTGCAATGGGTAGTCATGAGCAATCATTGCCTGCTCTAGAACGTCTTGTTGATATGCCCCTTGGCTCATACCAAGCCAATTAGATTTGTAGTCAACGATATAAAAACGGCCCTGTGATTCATAAACCAAGTCTATAAAACCTTTCATGAAGCCGCTTAAACTTGAAAATTTAAGCTGTGAAATAACTTGGGCCAAAGGTGATTCAGCAGTCAATAAAGGAAGTAAGCATTTTTGTAAACTATCAACAGTTAAACCTGTAACTGGAAAGTAAAAAGATAATTCATCAAGTCGTTTATCTTGGCTTAAATCAGCAAGTTTAAAAAAACTCTGGCCACTCGTGTTATTTAGCGAAGTGGCTATCACCTCTTTCACCCAACCACAAACTGCCTTTGTCCACAGCTCATCAAAGCCATATTGTAATAAAGTGCGGCTCACCAACACTTGCATCGCATCATGATCATCACTAGCAAAGTCCCAATGCTCAAAAATAGCGTGTAAACAGGTACCCGCATGTGCACCACGAGGAAAAGTAAAGCGGTCCCTTGCCGCTGCATTATTAGCTTCTAAAGTAACAACAGTTTCATTTGAAGCTGGTGAGTCATAATCTGGAACTTCTGCATCATGACTGCCTGTTAAAGCACTAAAACTACCAATACGCCATGGCTGATGAATAAAGCGTTTGAATTTTTTGGCTGCGAATTTTCTTTTATTACTCTTAACACCCTTATAAATAACGGGCTCTTTTTTTTCTATAATATCAAGCGAGATAGTGCCTTTACTGCCAGCTGCTAAACTTCTTACTTGTGCTAACATTTCCCCTCTATCTTGTTTCACCAACTCAGGGTGCAACAAGCTAAATAATGCGCTGCCTATCGCTCCCTTGACATGGCCCCAAGAGATAAAACAGCGTTCCCGTGCTCTTGTTAAAGCCACGTATAATAAGCGAAGATCTTCCGCACGCTCTTCTAGAGCAATAGACTCTCTTGCAATACTTAATGAAGGTTCTGAGAAAGCTACATGTCCACGATAGTCGTCATCTCTATCATGAAAACTAATGACCTCCTGATTTGGAGGTTTATAATTGATACCCCATAAAAATGGGCAGAATACGATTGGGTACTCTAAGCCCTTACTTTTATGAATAGTAATTATTGTAACTAATTGCTCATCACTTTCTAGTCTTAACTGCCCTGATTCATCATTAGGGTCGATTGATTTTCTCCGGCTTGAAATCCAATGTAATACCTTTTCCATACCATAATTTTGTCGGCTACACTGGGTCTGGATCAATTCAGATAAGTGCAATAAATTAGTAAGCTTACGCTCGCCTCCAGTCAATTTTAATAACTGCTGCTGACCAGATATTTTATTCATTAAATGGCGAAATGCTCTCATAAAGCCATGTGTTATCCACAATTGATGCAAATCATAAAACAAATCTAATTGAACAGACCATTTTTTTTCATCTTGTTGTAATTCATAAAGCTCGTATGCATCTAACCCCCATAGTTCTGTCGATAGAGCTACGGTAATTAATCGTTGGTTTTGTGGTTCAGAAATTGCAAATAGAACACGTTCTAACATCAGTGCTTCTTTAGAACTAAATACATCATCTCTGCCTTGTTGAACACTATTAATGCCTCGCATTTGCAAACATTGCTGAACTATATGTGCTTGATTATTAGTACGCACTAATATTGCTATGTCACCACCAGACACCGGAATAGGTTTTTCTGCTTTTTTCTCTAATAACATCGCCTCACAAGAATTGGCCTGATTCAAAAGTAGAGCAATCTCATCAGCCGTCCCATCTGCTGCTAATTGCGTCATCTCTTTCTTACCCATAGGCTCACTGCTATCAAGCCATAAAAACTGTAAAGCACTATTAGAATTTAACGTTGTCAGAATAGATTTATTCTCTCTTGAGGCCTTAACCGGATGAAAAGGTATGTCCTCATAAATAAAGGGCTTTTCCTTACTGTTTAGTATCGTATTCACGGCATACACTAAGTCGGGGTGTGAACGCCAATTAGTGCCTAAAGTATGTTCATGTTGCGTTGACTTTTTTGCTGACAAGTAAGTGAAAACATCCGCACCACGAAAGCTATAAATCGCCTGTTTTGGGTCACCCACCAAAAACACTGGCAAGCTACTATTAGCATATATACGACTAAAGCTGGCATATTGGACCGGATCAGTATCTTGAAACTCATCAATTAGCGCTGCTGGGTACTGTTGACGTAAACGTGCGACGAGCCAATCTCCTCCACTTCCTTCAAGCACCCCTTCCAAATTAAGTAACAGGTCATCATTAGATTGAACTCTTTGCTGCTGCTTTTCTTTTTTTAATGTCGTAAGTAGTTCAATTAGTAGATCATAGCGAAGATGTTGGTATTGCAGAGCTTGCGCAGCCTGTACATGCTCCACCGACTCCTGTAACTGTTCACTTGCCTCCCAAAATGCTAATTCAGGTAATTGCTGATCTTTTTTTAATGCATCTTGAAGTTTTGTAAGAGTGAAACGCTCAAAACCATGAAATAATTTCAATGGAACATCGTCACAAGACAATAGGTCATCTATGGATTCAAGCCCATCTTGTACGGGGCTTGTACCATACTTGACGCCATTCAATAACGTTCTATCTTGTAAAGTAGCTCTTATTATATCTTGCTCAACATTCCAGAGCATTTTCAGCTTTTCAAATTGTATTTTTGCTTGCTGATGTTCCTTTTCTATATCAACATCGCGGATTGGTAAATAATGCAAATAAGGCTTACCTAATAGCGACCGTATCGACTCCAATAAAGCCTCAGGACTCTGCTTTTTGGCTAATAAATACTGTATTAACTTATGATCTGCTGTGGTGATATGGCGCCGCCAGAAATCATCAACAGCTGCCTGCAATAAGGCATGATCGTCGCGAATAACCTCTAAGTCAAAGGCTAGGCCACTTTCAAAAGCAAAGTCACCTAAAACCCGTTGGCAAAAGCCATGCATAGTAAAAACAGCTGCTTCATCAAAACTTTGAATCGCTAAATTAAGTTTTTGGCGTGCTAATAAACTGCGTTCATCAGCCTCCTCTATCAATTCGTTACGAGTATTGACTAATTTCTCTCTCAAGCGAGATCGTAACTCTTCAGTTGCAGCTCGTGTGAAAGTTACTACTAAAATTTGCTCTACTGTAAGATCTTGCTCTAAGATCAGCCGACAGTAAATTTCGGCTAAAGTAAAGGTCTTGCCGGTACCTGCACTAGCCTCAATTAAATTAAGGTCTGAAAGTGTAACTGTGCTGGCATTGAAAGAATTTACCATTTACCGGGGTCTTCTAAATGGTCATAAATAGGTTTATAAATTGCAATGGCTAATTTTTTAAACTCATCATTTAGTGGTGTAGCCTTATAAAGCTGCTGATAGTAATTGTCATCCATTTCCCCCGGAGTAATTTTATTACCTTCCCATGCAGCCAACATTGCTTTATCAGGATCACCTTTCCCTTTTAAATAGGTTTTAGCATAAGCAAAACTGGTATTGGCGAATAATGGTATGGCTTTTTGACAGCCTTGCCAGTAATAATCTAGCAGCTCTATCAACACCGACTTAGAGTCATTAACAGGCTTCAACTTGATATCTATGTCTTCAGTGACCCATCGACTTTCACACAATACACCTTCTGGCTTCAAACAGTTTAATACTAAATGACGACACCAAATAGTCAGTAAGTCTCCACCTTTTGCTTTCCCAAAACGATAATTGAATAAACCATTGGCACTGCAGCCATCTAACTCGCCCATGAGGGTGAACTCTGATAGTGATAGCTCAAATGAAATCGGATCTATAAGCTTTTCAGGATAATCTGCCAACAGCATGTCAACAAATATATTTACTTTATCGGCCTCATCGTAAAATAACTGCTGACCAATCTCACCATGGGGCAAGCTACCTGTGGCTTTAATCATTGGTAAAGCGTCCACCAATGACTCGCCTTTCAAATGTTGAGATAATAACTGTTGCCTTAGTTGCCATGCTTCCAAATAACCTAGTGAAAAAGGTTCACGAGGGTCTAAAAGTTCATCGTCAAATTCTAATCTCAGTCTCAAACGCTGTTGCAATAGATAACGACCTGGATGACGATAAAATTGATTTAGCTCGTTTAAACTTATCTGCCGCCATGATATATCGGGGGCTTGCAAAGATTGCTCAAACCAAGCGGTAGCATTTGTCTTTTCAGCTTTGTCAGGCGGGCAATACGCGACCTGATAACTGAATAAATTTATTAGTGACTCAGACGTCTGCTCAAAATAGCGTTGACTAAAAGCCTGTAAAGGATGCTCGGTTAAAATTTGTTGCCAGATATCATTTTCACTATTAGTCGAAAACCCCTGCAATAAAATATCATGCATATCGCTAACTAATACTGAAGGCGGGATTTCACTGTTATCAACGATACTGTGCCCAACGTAGCTGATATATAAGTGCTCACCTGCCGACAATACGGCTTCTAAAAAAAGATAACGGTCATCATCACGCCTAGAACGGTCGCCTCTTCTAAAATCTGCAGATAGTAAATCAAAACCTTGTTTTGGCTGCCTGCGTGGATAACTATCCCCATTCATCCCAATCAAGCACACTACGGAAAAAGGAATACTTCGCATCGGAACCATGCCACAAAACGTCACGCCTTGGCCCATAAACCTTGGCTCGTTTTGATTCTTATTCAGGTGACCTTTCAACCATTCGCATACTAAGTCAATCGACATTGTTTTTTCAAAGTTTGCTAGCTCTGTCGACTCGACAAAACTATCTAAGCTATTGCTTATTTTGAGTGTTTCAGCTTGCTCATGATCTTCTAAGAAAAAAGCTTCAACTAATAACAACAAGTGCTGTTGCCATTGACTTGCCGTTCGAGGTTTATTTAAACTTTTCCTAAAACGATCCAAACAATCCACAAAAGCACATAGCTGCGCCATAGTGTATGCTCGTTCGCTACTTATTCCATCAAAAGCAAGCTTGTCATCAAACAAAGTCCATTGATCTTTATCATTTGATAATGGCATCGCATAACCCAATAACAAACGGTCAAGCCCTGCTCTCCAGGTATTTACCTCTGAAGCAGGTAACCCCATAGCAAGCTTATCTTCAGATGAATGAGCCCAATGTATCTTAGTCTCACGGCACCACTTACGCACTAAGTCTAAAGCTGTTTGATCAAAAGAAAATCGATTTTGAATTGCCTCACATTCCAATAAACTGATAATACTATCAACTTCAAAACGTGAAGCCGGTAAGTCTAGCAATTGGTTAAAGGCAGATAATAATGGACTTTGTTGCTGGCCACTAGCTCCTGAAATACCATAAGGAATATATTGACCTTGGCTTGCGCAGCCAAAAACAGCATCAATAGAGCCAGCATAGACATCAATGTCAGGGGTCATCACCACCACATCAGCTGGAGCTAAACCTGAATGTCTATCAAATAACGCTAGTAATTGATCATGTAATATCTCAACCTCGCGTAATGCACTATGGCAATCATGAATCTGAATAGAATTATCGGCCTCATGAATTAGTCGTTTTTGGGCTGATAAGCTTGGATCATACAAATCGTAAATGTCACGCTGTATGTAACCTAATAGATGTTTTTTTTCTGGCGATGAAAATATAGATTCAGACTCATGTTCACAGCCCTGTATCTGTTCAAAGAACTCCTGGCCTTGCTTACCTAAGCTTGCTAACAAGGGGTGACCAGTATCTAAAAAATAAGCTTCTTCACCCGTCTTAAGCACTTGCTGACTCTTACGTTTAGAGTCCTGCAAGTCGCCCCAATAACCTTCACTTGGCGATAAAAAATACAAGGTAATGTCGCAAAACTTAGCCATCAAGACATAAAGATCTAGATATACTGGAGGAAGTGCAGAAATACCAAAAATAGCTAAGCGTCGTGGCAAACCCTCAGGACGTTTTTCACTTTGCCATAAATAGCGAGTTAATTGATCTAGTAGATTGGCGCGGTGCAAGGCAGGTTTTGGCTCATTCTTCGTTAAGTGCTTCCAAAGTTTCGCCTGCCAATGAGGCAAAGAAGCACCTGCTTTTTCCCAATCTTTTATCCAATCAGGACGATACATCAAATACTGATCAAAACTATCAGCAATTCGGTGAGCTAAACCATAACGCTTCACCACATCATCTTCCTCACCTAAATAGCCTGCCACTACTTCAAAGCCAGGCTGCTGAGAACATTCAGGTAACAAATCAAAGATCCGCCATGACATCGCATCTTTACTAAAGGCTGATTCATGTGGAATTTCAGGCAAGACTCGCCGAAATAATGCCCATATGTAGGCAGAGGGATAAGGAAAGTCAATATGACTAGCAATACCATGATGTTGGGCTATATAGAGTGATAGCCATCGTGATAACTCATTACTCTGAACAATAATGGTTTCTGGTTCCAGTGGTGGTAATGGCGCCGATTTTTGCTGCTCAGCTAGTCTAGCCGCCAGCTGCAACATATCATTACTGTAGACCACTTTAAGCATCTATTTCCTTGTCCCTTTTTTTAAAGTTCTCATAAAATATACTTCACTTTAAACTATACCGAACTTAAATATAAATGCATCAATAATTGTTCGCGCTACGCCTGTCTTTTCTACTGTTACTTTTCAACCCAAGTAATCTTCTAATGAACAGTATCGGAATTAAAAACTGAGCTGTCACTATTTTCACTAAAAATAAAAAAAACCTCATTCTTATCGAAATAGTAATGTTCATTGCAAAATTCACAGGACACTTCAATATTACCTTCTTCTTCAACTAATTCCATCGCATCCTGCTGTCCCAATAAACTAATCGTATTAGCAACTCTTTGTCGTGAGCAGTTACAAGAAAATTCTAGTGTATTTAATGAAAGAAGGCGACATTCCTCCTCATGGAATAATCGATGTAACAATGTCCCCGCACCAAGCTCTAATAGTTCAGAATTTTCGACCGTTGCAGAAAGCTGACTGATCCGATTCCATGACTCCGCTTCTTGAGCATTATGCTTATCTGCTGATGGCAATTGTTGTAGTAATAGCCCAGCAACTGAATCTGCACTAGCTGCTAACCAAACTTGAGTTTCTAATTGTTCGGACTGTCTGAAATAATTTTCCAATAAATCTGCAATTGAAGCCCCATCTAGGCTAACAATACCCTGATAAGGCGTATTTGCACCATCCACTTCAATCGTAATTGCTAAATTACCCTCACCAGTAATTTCAGCTAAAGATGCATTATCTATAATTTCCTCGCCTTCATCCCACTGGGCAAAGGCCCGCAATGTATTTTGACTCGTACATTCAACCATCATGAGAGTTACCGGTCCTGATGACTTTATTTGCAGTACTAATCGACCTTCTATTTTCACTGTTGCTGCTAACAGAGCAGCTGCTGCCATCATCTGGCCTAAGTGATTTTGAATTGCAGATGGGTACTCACGACGGGAGATTACATTTTGCCATGTCTCATGCAAATGAACCCATTCGCCACGGATCGCGGCGTTATCAAAAATAAATCGTTGTAAGTTATCAGACTGAAATGACAATGCATCATTGGTTACATTCATAATTTTTTTCCAAAAAAAAATGCTGGACATAAACTACGTCCAGCATTTTACCTAACAGGTTAAAACTAAATAACATATTGTTCTTGTTACATTCTGCCATCGTTAAATAAAAATACGAACAGATTATGCAACTTGGAGTAACAATATATTTAAACGTTTAACATAACTTGCAGGATCCTCTAGCTGGCCACCTTCAGCCAATAATGCTTGATCGAATAAAATTGATGACCAATCACTAAAGCGATCTTCGTCTAATTCACCTTTTAAACGCATAACCATAGGATGCTCCGGGTTGATTTCAAAAATAGGCTTAGTACCACCGACTTCCTGACCAGCTGCTTTCAGCATCCGCTCAAGGTTAGCACTCATATCCATATCATCCACTACCAAACAAGCAGGAGAGTCAGTCAAGCGATGTGTAATACGCACATCTTTAACATTGTCACCTAATGCAGTTTTCACTCGTGCTACTAAATCAGCAAAGTTTTTATCAGTTTCTTCCTGAGCTTTTTTCTCTTCTTCATCAGCCAACTCTCCTAAATCAAGATCACCTTTGGCAACTGATTGAAGTGGCTTACCATCGAACTCAGTTAATGAATTAGTTAACCATTCATCTACACGCTCAGCCATTAATAAAACTTCAATTCCTTTCTTACGAAATACTTCCAAGTGAGGGCTGTTTTTGGCTGCAGCAAAACTTTCTGCCGTTATGTAATAAATCTTGTCCTGTTTTTCTTTCATCCGACCGACATAATCAGCTAATGAAACTGTCTGCTCCTCACTGCCCGTTTCAGTAGTTGAAAACAACATCAATTTTGACAAAGCTTCCTTGTTAGCTATGTCCTCACCTGGTCCTTCTTTAATGACCTGCCCAAACTCTTTCCAAAAAGTTGCATACTTTTCAGCATTCTTTTTGGCCATTTTGGCTAATTCGCTGAGGATTTTCTTCACGGATGCTGCGCGGATACTATCAATTGTTTTACTGCCTTGTAATATTTCACGCGACACATTCAACGGTAAATCATTAGTATCAATAACACCGCGGATAAAACGAAGGTATCGTGGCATCAATTGTTCTGCATCTTCCATTATAAATACGCGCTTAACATAGAGTTTTAAGCCATGAGTACGTTCACGATCCCAAAGGTCAAATGGTGCTTTTGAGGGAATATAAAGTAAAGATGTGTATTCTGTTTTACCTTCTACTTTATTATGGCTCCAGCTCAAAGGCTCTTGGAAGTCGTGCGAGATCTGTTTATAAAACTCCTGATACTGCTCGTCGCTAATTTCACCCTTAGATAAAGTCCATAAAGCAGTTGCTTTATTGACAGTTTCATTTTCAAGTTCTGCATTTTCATCAATCTTACCGTCTTCATCAGGCATTGGCTCTTTTGCCATCAAGATCGGTAAATCAATATGATCTGAATATTTAGTAATACAACTTCTTAAGCGCCAACTATTCAAAAACTCTTCTTGGTCTTTACGTAGATGTAAAGTGACTTCAGTTCCTCGCAAGGGTTGTTCAATTGTTTTAATGGTGAACTCACCTTTTCCTTTTGACTGCCACTCCACTCCATGTTCCGCTGTCAAACCAGCGCGACGTGTTTTTAATGTGACTTTATCTGCAACAATAAAAGCTGAATAAAAACCAACACCGAACTGACCAATTAACTGTGAATCTTTGGTTTGGTCTCCAGTCATATTATCGAAGAATTTTTTAGTGCCTGAATTAGCGATGGTACCAATGTTGTCAATCACCTCCTCACGACTCATTCCAATTCCATTGTCGGTAATTGTGATCGTTTTAGCATCTTTATCAAAAGTGACTTTTATTTTTAGCTCAGCATCTTCTTCATATAATCCATCATCAGCAAGTGCTTCGAAACGTAATTTATCAGATGCATCTGCAGCGTTAGAAATAAGCTCACGCATAAAAATTTCTTTGTTGCTGTAAAGAGAGTGGATCATCAAATCCAATAATTGTGCTACCTCTGTTTGAAAACCTAAGGTTTTTTTGTCTGCTTTAACGGTCATTTGAAATAATGCCTCCATCCGGCTTTGTTTTTATCTTAAAGTCATCAAATGGGGGCAAGCTTGTAAACTTCAAGGGGAAAAGTAGATGAAATTTACAACCTTTTCTTGAAAAAAAATATTCTCATATTTATATTCATGACTTCTCATTATTTTTTCCCCAAGATAACTCTAATAATTTAATTGAATAATGTTTACTTTCACTACCCTTCCTCTGATAGAGTTAAAATGTAATAATTCGAGAAATCACTGCCTTATGGAAGAAATTGAGTTACGAGTACTAACCTATAATATCCATAAAGGTTTTAGTACTGGAAACCGCCGCTTTGTACTTCCACGTCTCCGTGAAGCAATTATTAAAACCGATGCAGACATCCTTTTATTACAAGAAGTGCAAGGTAAACATAGCCGACATGAACTAACACAAGATGGCTGGCCCGAGTGTTCTCATGCCGAGTTTATTGCTGAGGGTATATGGCCTCATATTGTTTACGCTAAAAATGCGCTTTATACCAAAGGCGACCATGGAAATGCCATCCTTAGTAAATATCCTTTTATACGGTGGGAAAACATCAATGTCTCAGCACTATCTTGGGCAAGCCGTAGTCTCTTACATGGCGTAATTAGACTGCCTGATGTAAACGAAGAGCTACATATTATTTGTATCCATCTCGGACTCATCAGCATAGAGAGAAAGAAGCAGTTTCAAATTCTTTGTCAACGAATAGAAGCCCATGTCCCAAAAAACTCCCCACTCATCCTGGCCGGTGATTTTAATGATTGGAGTGAGAAGGCGCAACACTACCTTTCCGAACATTTAAATCTTAAAGAAACCCACCAAACACTACATAATAAACATGCTCGAACTTGGCCTGCTTGGATGCCTATTTTGAAAATGGATAGGATCTACTATCGAGGGGTTAAACCGCAATCTTGTATTAGACCTCGCCACGGTTTATGGCACAAGTTATCTGACCATGCACCGTTACTTGCAACATTTAAAATTACTACCAATGTTGAATAAAGTGTGGAGAGGTAAAAGCTAATTTTCAATTACTTATTCAGCAGCGCGAATAAATACCCAATTGTCACCAGTAGACATCTCAGCACTAAACCTGTAACCATCGCTATCGAACGACTTCAACTGTTCCGGGTCATTGATACGATGATCGATGATATAACGACTCATCAAACCCCGTGCTTTTTTTGCGTAAAAACTGATGATCTTATATTGGCCACTTTTCCAGTCCTTAAATACTGGCGTAATGACCTTGGTCTTGAGCTGCTTAGCTTCAAGAACTTTAAAATATTCATTAGATGCTAAGTTAACCACAACAGCGTCTGACTGTGAAGCTTCACTTTCTATTTCAGTACGGAGTTGACCACCCCAAAACTGATATAAATTTTTACCTTTAGAGTTGGCAAGTTGTGTACCCATTTCTAAGCGATAAGGCTGAATCAAATCCAAGGGCTTCAATACACCATAAAGACCCGATAAAATTCTTAAATGTTGTTGGGCAAAGTCTAGGCCTTCTTCATCGATTGTATCAGCATCTAGACCAGAATAAACATCACCCTTAAATGCCAATACTGCTTGTTTTGAGTTATCAAGATCAAATGGTTGCTTCCATGTTTGGAAACGAGCTGAATTTAAACCTGCCAATTTATCGCTCAACTTCATTAATGTGGCTATGCCAGAGACAGATAGTTGTTGTAACTCATTAATCAGCGCTTGGGATTGCACCAAAAACTTTGGCTGAGTATGGCAATCAGTTCCAGGCTTTGATTCGAAGTCCAATGTTTTCGCAGGTGAAATAATTGTAAGCATAATTTAACATCCTAGATCTGCAATCTCGATCTATACTTTACCATTTCTTTTTTAACTACACCAAGTTATCCACATTCATATCACAATACCACTAGAGCTTACTTACTAATTATGGGAAGATCAGAAGTTAAATTACACCTTAAACCAAGGACATCATGATAAAAAACGTTATTAACGCCATCGACACCTTAAATGAAGCCATCGGCCGTGCAGCATCTTGGCTAGTACTCGCAATGGTCTTACTTATTTGTTATGACGTTGGTATGCGCTATTTCTTTCATCAGGGCTCCGTCGCTTTGCAAGAACTAGAATGGCACCTATTTGCACTTATTTTTTTGCTAGGCTCAGCATACACACTAAAATATGATAATCATGTCCGCGTAGACATACTTTATCAAAGTCAGTATTTATCAAATGAACATCGTGCCTTGATCAATATTTTCGGCATTCTCTTCTTCCTACTACCTTTTTGTGTCCTAATCCTCATCACTACATGGCCATTTGTAGAAAATGCTTATTACTATCTAGAAGGTTCTCCCGATCCAGGTGGCTTGCCCTATCGTTACCTACTCAAAGGAAGCATTTTAGTTGCTTTTACACTGCTTATTTTACAGGGGCTCGCTGAACTACTTAGAAATTACCTCATATTGGCCAAACAGGAGATGAGTTAATGGAGGTCTGGGCTTTAGTCATGTTTGCAGTATTATTTGTCCTGTTATTAGCAGGCTTCCCTGTAGCATTCACACTCGGCGCTGTTGCACTAGCATTTGGTAGTTTATTTTTAGGATTAGGTTTCTTTGACCTACTGCCTCTCAGGATCTGGGGCATTATGACTAACTTCACACTATTAGCAGTCCCTTTGTTTATTTTTATGGGTGTAATTCTAGAAAAATCTGGCCTCGCTGAAGAACTACTCGAGACAATGGGCCGCTTATTCGGTCGAGTTCGCGGTGGTCTTGCCATTTCTGTAGTGTTGGTCGGTGCTCTTCTAGCTGCCACTACTGGAGTTGTAGGTGCTTCTGTTGTAACGATGGCAGTCATAGCTCTACCCGTCATGTTAAAGCATGGCTATGCTCCCACATTGGCCGGTGGAACTATTGCCGCTTCAGGCACATTGGGCCAAATCATTCCACCCAGTATTATTTTAATATTATTAGGCGATGTAATTGGTGTTCCCGTGGGCCAACTCTTCATGGGCGCGGCTATCCCCGGCATGATGTTAGTGCTCTCTTATATCCTATACATTACCTTTGTCTCATGGCGACACCCGGAACTCGCGCCTGCAATAAATATTAATCCTAATGATGATAGCGAGCTTGGTTTGAAAGTTCTTAAAAGCTTGATACCTCCACTCTTTTTAGTACTTGCTGTCTTAGGCTCCATTTTTCTTGGTATTGCGTCTCCAACGGAATCCGCCGCTGTTGGTGCATTAGGTGCCATGCTTCTGGCTACATCGCATCACAAGCTGAACCTATCAAATCTTAACGAAGCAATGCAACAGACCACTCGTCTAACCAGTATGGTATTTTTAATTTTGATTGGCGCCACTGCTTTTGGGCTTGTCTTTGTAGGCATGGGTGGCGATAACTTAATCTTTGAAATTTTTGATGATCTGCCTGGAGGAAAATGGACGTTCTTAATTCTGAGCATGCTGCTTATTTTCTTACTTGGCTTCTTCTTAGACTTCATTGAAATTTGTTTCATTGTCGTACCTATCATTGCCCCTGTTGCTATTCACTTGGGACTTGATCCGCTTTGGTTCGCTTTGTTGATTGCACTTAATTTACAAACTTCCTTCCTAACGCCACCTTTTGGCTTTTCGCTCTTTTACCTAAAAGCTAGTGCACCCGACTTAAAGCTACAAGACATTTATAAAGGCATCTTTCCTTTTATCATTATCCAAGTAGTGATTTTAGGACTCGTTATTATATTTCCTAGCCTTACGCTCTGGCTACCTAATTTAATGGAATAATTCTATTGGTACTTCCGGGTTATTTATTGCATACCAAACTCACTAATACCCATATCCTTGGACAATTACTTATTCTTTTTTAAACGGCTTTTTAGCTTCTGTAGCTAGTGAACTTATAGCTAATAGTCTTTTAATAAAATGGTAAGTTCTGTACACAATCAATTGACTTTTTATTCATAGCTAGCATTAGTAAACGATCCAGTCCTAGTGCCACACCTGTACAGGGAGGTAAACCTGACTCCATCGCAGTAAGTAGCTTTTCATCTATTGGCATTTCGGCTTTACCAAGTTTTAGACGTTGTTCATTATCATACTCAAATCGTTTTCTAAGTTCTTTAGGATCTAACAACTCATCATAGCCATTGGCCAACTCAAGTCCACCCGCGAAGAGCTCAAAACGAGCAGCCACCTCCTCACCTGCATTATTTAATTTCACTTTCGCTAGTTGAGCCTGTGAGGACGGAAAGTTATAAATGAAGACTGGTTTTTTTAGGCTTGCTAATTCCGATTCAATCACTTGACTCATAAGTAATTCTAACCAGCCATCGCGATCTAGATCTGGAATGCCTGAAAAGCTTGGAAGCCTTTTGATAGCAAGCTTTTGTAATTCATCTTTTGAGCATACTAAAACATTAATATTAAGATATTGGGAAAAAACTTCTTGATAAGAAAACCGAATGGATCCTGAGTAGCTAGTAATTGTCTCAAGTAAAGCAGCTACTTCATCCATAAGCTCTTCAAGGTTAAGTTCGGGCCTATACCATTCTAACATCGTGAATTCGGGGGAATGTACTCGACCATGCTCACCGTTACGAAAAACTTTGGCTATTTGGTAAATTGACCCTGACCCTGCTGCCAACAAAACTTTCATCGCAAACTCAGGGGAGGTTTGTAAATAATAGCTGGCTTTGTCAATAGAGCCAATTGGTATGAATTCCGTTTTAAAACTTTCTAAATATGGAGCCGTCGGTGCAGCTCTAGATAATACAGGTGTATCAACTTCCAACACATGCCTTTGAGAAAAAAAATGACGTATATCAGAAACTATCTGACCTCGCCTTTTTATTATCTCTATGTCCATAAAGGTTGCATATCACTTTTCATAATCACCACATCTATCTCTATAAGTTTTTCTGAAAAATAAAGTAATTTTTAATAGACATTTGAACTAATTAAAGTACAAGCAATAAGTATATGCAGTAATAATATTAAAGCGCATAATTCTATGTTTTAGCACGTTCTACGTATTCACCACTTCGTGTATCAACACGTAATAACTCACCAATTTCAATAAATAAGGGAACACGCACTACGGCTCCAGTTTCTAATGTTGCAGGTTTACCACCACCACCTGACGTATCACCTTTTAAACCAGGATCAGTATCGGCAACCACCAAGTTAACGAAGTTAGGAGCTGTAACTACTAAGGGTGTTCCATTCCACTGAGTAACCGTATAAGTATATTGTTCTTTCAACCAGTTTTTACATTCTTCAATTGAATTCGCATCAGCCGTATGTTGTTCAAAGCTTACGGGATCCATAAAGTACCAAAACTCCCCATCGGTGTAGGAGTATTCTAATTCAACTTCCATTACATCAGCGCTTTCTACACTATCACCTGATTTGAAGGTCCGTTCGTTCACACGCCCTGTTTTCAAGTTACGAAATTTAACTCGGTTGAATGCCTGACCTTTGCCTGGCTTAACTAATTCGTTTTCGATGATGCTACAAGGATCGCCATCCAGCATAAATTTGAGTCCGGATTTAAATTCATTTGTACTTAAATTTGCCATAGCAACCTCTTATAGGGGACGATAAAACGTCATTTCATTAGTCAGGCGTAATATGATAACCCAATCCCCCACATTGTTACCAAAGGAAGGCTGGCAAAAAGCTTTAACTAATGCGGTCAATGACCCAAAAGAGTTGCTGGCACAATTAGGGTTAAGTGGTTACCTAGAGGCCATTGATGGTGATATTCTCAAGAAATTTCCTTTGCGAGTGCCTCAAAGTTATATCAATAAAATGCGTCATGGTGATCCTTTCGATCCTTTATTACGCCAAGTTTTCCCGCTAATTGATGAAGGATTTGATGTCGAGAATTTTGTACAGGATCCTGTCGGTGACCAACTTGCAATAACAAGTCCAGGAATTTTACAAAAATATCAGGGCCGTGCCTTATTACTCACAACTGGTGCTTGCGCTATACATTGTCGATATTGCTTTCGACGCCACTTCCCGTATCAAGATAGCAATCCACTGGCAAGCCAATGGCAAGATACTTTAAATGCACTTCGAAGTAATGTATCTGTTAGCGAGGTTATTCTTAGTGGCGGCGATCCACTTGCACTCTCAGATAAAAAACTTGCAAACATGGTTCAAGAACTGGAAAAGATACCTCATTTAAAACGACTTCGAATTCACACTCGTCTGCCACTTGTATTACCTGAACGAATTAACACTGAGTTATTAAGCTGGCTTAGTGGTACGCGTTTTCAAGTTGTCATGGTCATCCATGCTAATCATGCCAATGAATTAGCAGATGATGTTGCCCATGCATTGAGTTCACTTTCTGATATTAATGTTCAGCTACTGAACCAATCAGTCTTGCTTAAAGGGATCAATGACAGCGTTAAAGAACTAACCAATTTGAGTGAGAGGCTCTTTGAACTTGGCGTTATGCCTTATTACTTGCATCTACTTGATCCTGTTGCAGGTGCTTCTCATTTTGATGTTAGCCAAACTCAAGGGATTAAACTTGTAAAACAACTGCGTAAAGAACTCTCAGGTTACCTTGTGCCAAGATTAGTTAGGGAACAGCAGGGAGAGCCTAGTAAAACTATTATTGGTTAGCCAGACTAACTTCGCTCACTCATAGGGGTGTATCTACGGACATCACTTCCTATATAAATCTGTGAAGGACGATAAATCCGGTTATCAGAAATCTGTTCTCGCCAGTGCGCTAACCAACCCGCCGAACGGGCAACAGCAAATAAAGCTGTAAATTGATCTGCTGATATGCCCATTTCAGCATATAAAATACCCGAATAAAAATCGACATTCGGATAAACACCTTTATGACCAAGCCTATCTTTACAGATTTCTTCAACTTTCATTGCAGTTTTAAATGTACTATCTAAACTATTCCCACGGTCAGATATTAATTCGTTAACAAGTTTGTGCAAGATGGTTGCCCGTGGATCTTTAACTTTATATTCACGATGCCCCATCCCCCAGATCACTTCTTTATTAGCTAATGCGTTATCAATCCACGCTTCCGCTTTATCAGCACTACCAATCTCTTTCAACATTTCCACAACACGAAAATTTGCACCGCCATGTAAAGGCCCGGACAACGTGCCTATTGCCCCAGATATAACACTATAGGGAGTTGCTAGGGTGGATCCTGAAACCAAGGCAGAAAAAGTCGAGGCGTTTAGCGTATGCTCCGCATGCAGAATAAGACACACATCCATTATCTTTGACAGCATCGGATCAGGTTCTTTACCCGTAAACATATATAACAAATTCTCAGCTACCGACAAGTCTTCACGGGGCTCGACAGGATTATAACCACCTCTAATATGCTCCCACATTGCTACTAATGGTGCCATTTGGGCAATAATATTGACTGTCATATTATGAACATAACGCAAATCTTCACCAGCATCAGAACCTGTTAAACATTCGGTTCCCGGATAGAACATACCCAAACTCGACACCGCAGTTTGTAACATGTCCATCGGATGTGCACTTGAAGGAAAATGACGCATCATTTCACGGATATGATATTTAATACGGTAATGACTTTTTAACTTGGTCTTAAAACTGGCTAAATCGGCTGAGGAAGGTAATTCACCTTCTAAAAGTAATAATGTTGTTTCCTCGAAGCTACTATTAGCAGCTAGAGTCTCAATAGAGTAGCCACGATAGGATAGCAGTCCCTTCTCGCCATCAATAAACGAAATGGAAGACTTAGTGGCGGCAACGCCCTCTAGTCCTGGTAAAAATTCACTCATCAAACGACCTCATGCTCAATATGAGCGATACAGTATACAATTTAGGTGCGCCATTATACTGCATACAATAATTTGTACCATTTAAGATTTTCTTACTTCTCAGCTAACGAACACAGATTTGCGTCGACTAGCAACAAAGTCAACTAAGAAACTTGTTTTCCTTCAGCCTGCAAATCTGCATGGTAAGAAGAGCGCACCATTGGTCCACTAGCCACATGCTGAAAGCCCATTTCTTTGGCCACAACAGCTAAATCATCAAACTCTGCCGGCGTAACAAAACGTTCTACCGCTAAATGATGGCGACTCGGTTGTAGATATTGTCCAAGTGTTAACATTCGACATCCGTGATCACGTAGATCTTGCATCACTTGTTTGATTTCATCTATTGTTTCACCTAAACCTAACATTAGGCCTGATTTAGTCGGCACATTTGGGTGCTGTGCTTGAAATTTTTTGATTAGATCTAGTGACCACTGATAATCCGAGCCAGGGCGAACAGCTTTGTATAAGCGAGGTATACTCTCTAAATTATGATTGAAAATATCAGGAGGACACTCTGCTAATACCTCTAATGCCACATTCATTCTCCCCCGAAAATCAGGAACTAATACTTCAATATTAGTCTTGGGTGACTGCGTACGAATTTCTTTAATACATTCTCTGAAATGAGCAGCACCTCCATCACGTAGATCATCTCGATCAACTGAAGTAACTACAACATGTTTGAGCTTCATAGCAGCGATAGTCTTAGCTAAATGTGCAGGTTCGTTCTCATCTAACGGGTCAGGTTTGCCATGTGCCACATCACAAAAAGGACAGCGTCGAGTACAAATTTGTCCCATAATCAAGAAAGTTGCCGTACCCTGCGTGAAGCACTCTCCCAAATTTGGACAAGCCGCTTCCTCACAAATGGTGTGCAATTGATGTTCTCGCAGCAAAGCCTTTAACCGTGACACTTCCGGATTGCTTGGAACCTTTGATCTTATCCAGTCTGGCTTACGTTTAGGTTCTGTTGGCACCACTTTAATTGGGATCCGTGAAACTTTAGACTCACCCCTTAGTGCGCTTACATCTCTTTTTGTTAATACTATTTCAGCCATTAAAACACCTTAAAATTACATTCTTGCTATCAATGCGTTGGCAATTTGTTGCTTTACTTCTGCCATCGGCAGATCACACCCTAAACTTTTGAGATCAATCATTTTCATCCCCTCATAACCACAAGGATTAATCGACAAAAAGGGTGATAAGTCCATATCAACATTCAAACTAACACCATGATAACAACAACCTCGCTTGACCCTTAATCCTAGAGAAGCAATTTTACTGCCTTTGATATAAACACCTGGTGCCTTAGGGTCGGAATAAGCTGACACTCCCTGCACTGCTAAAAAACTAATAACAGTCTGCTCTAGAAGCGCCACCATCTTTTTAACACCTAGATCATAACGTTTTAAGTCAAATAAAGTATAAGCAATTAATTGACCAGGCCCATGGTACGTGACTTGGCCTCCTCGGTCTGATCTAACTACCGGAATAGTGCCTGTATTTAATAAATGCTCTTTTTTACCCTTTGCACCTTGACTAAAAACAGGAGGGTGCTCTAATAACCATAATTCATCTTCAGTCTCAGTCTGTCTTGATAGTGTGAAATCTTGCATTGCCTTGCATGCCTCAGCATAGTCAATTAAACCTAAGTCTTTAATTTTCATTTTAAATATTTATAAAATATATTTAACCAATTCATGACTGCTTAAAGCCTCATAAATGGTATCAACTTGCAACTTACTAGTCACATATACAGTTACAGTTACCGAGGTAAACTTACCACCCGAGCTTTCTTTTTTTGTGATTGCACCTTCTCGAATATCCTTTACATGCTCACGAATAATGCTGACAACTGTAGCATCAAATTCAAGACTCGTTTCTCCCATTGCTTTAATATCAAAATCACAAGGAAACTCAATTAAAGACTCACGTTCTTCAACCATCATTTCGTTCTACTGATTTAGCATATTGATAAAGTTCATCTATTTTTTGCCAAACTGGCCCAGGTAAACCTGTCCCAACTTTCTCACCATTAAGCCGTGTTACGGGTAATACTTCTTTCGTGGAACTGCTCGTCCATAGTTCATCTGCATCAGTCAATTTAAATTCAGCAACGGGCTCCTCCACAAGTGGAATCCCCGCTTTCAAAGCAAGGCTTATCACCACATCTCGCGTAATACCAGGTAGTATTTTTCCACTTTTAGGCGCCGTGTAAATAACACCGTCTAGCACTGCATAAGCATTACTCGTGGAGCCTTCTGTAAGAAATCCATCGCTAATCAATAATGCTTCTTCAGCACCCGAATCTTTTGCCTTCTGCTTTAACAGGCAATTTGGTAATAAACTAATCGATTTAATATTACATTTCTGCCAGCGAGAGTCTTTTAATGTAATCGCAGAAATACCATTTGCTTTATATTCTTCTGACACTGCCTGCATCATGTTACTCATCACAAAAACCGTTGGTGCCGTGTTTTCAGGGAAAACGTGGTCTCTTACTGCAACTCCCCGGGTTACTTGTAAATAGAGTACTTGGTCCCCATCCAAATGAAGGCTAATCAATTTTTTAAGCACTGTTTCCCAATGTTTTTCAGAGTAGGGGTTTACAATTCTGCTCTCATCAAGACTGTTTTGTAGCCGTTTCAAATGACTCTTCAATTTAAAGCAATGTCCATCATAAACGGGAATAACTTCATATACCCCATCACCGAATACAAAACCTCTATCAAGAACAGACACTTTCGCTTTATCGGCGGCAATAAACTTACCATTTAAAAAGACATCACTCACAGACTAGCCCCAGAACAACAACAACAAAGTATCTATTAAACGGCGCCACCAAGTACCTGCTTCTATTGCCTCTATTGCAACTAAGATGCGTGTTGCAACTAGCTTTCCCTCTAAATGAATTTCTACATTACCTAATGCCTGACCCTTTCTGATGGGAGCAATAAACGGCAAGTTAACATTTGTTGTAGCTACCAATTCTTTATAACTGCCTCGGGGAACAGTAATCACCAATGGCTTCTCAAGGCCCAAACTCACTATATTTGTTGAACCCTTCCAGGCTTTATTAGTAGTAATCTCTTGCCCAGCACCATACAACACATGGGTCTCAAAAAACCGAAAGCCGTAGTTGAATAATTTCTGCGTTTCTTGTGCTCGCGCATTTTCACTTTCAGCACCCAAAACAACAGAAATCAGTCTTACACCTTGACGTTTTGCAGAGGCAGCAAGACAGTAACCCGCTTCTTGGGTGTGGCCTGTTTTCAAACCATCAACGCTCTTATCCCTCCATAACAATTTATTTCGATTTGGTTGTTTAATATTATTATAAGTGAACTCTTTTTCGGCATACCATGCATAGTGATCTGGGAAGTCACGAATTACTGCTGTAGATAAAATCGCAATATCTTTGGCGGTAGTATAGTGCTCCTTCCCTGGTAAGCCGGTGGAATTTTGATAGTTAGTATCAAACATACCCAACTGTTGGGCATATTGATTCATCATTTGAGAAAAAGTATCTTCACTGCCAGCTATATGTTCCGCTAAAGCGACTGCTGCATCATTACCAGACTGAATAATCATACCGCGCAATAAAACACCAACTGTTACTTTAGTATTAACCTCAATAAAGCTTCGAGAACCTACCATTCTCCATGCCTTTTCACTAATGAGCACTTCATCTTCTAGAGAAATATTACCGGATGATATTTCATTTGACACAATATAAGCTGTCATCAGTTTCGTAATACTTGCTGGGGGCAAACGCTGCTCTGCATTTACTGCAGTAAGGATGTGACCGCTTGCAAAGTCTTGTAATATATATGATTTTGCTAATATTACAGGGGCTTTTGGTGCCGGCCTGATCTCTGCATGTGAAACGACACTCAGTAAAACCAAACTAAATAATAAAAAGCTTTTTATTGTCTTTAACATTCAAAATTCTCTAGAAATAATTTATTCAACAACAATATGGCTCTCCGCCACACCCAGCACTTTCAGCTTTTCTGCCAGAATCTCACTGGCCTCAACACTAGCTAAAGGCCCTATTCTAACACGATACAGCACACCATTACCTCGGTAGAACCGCATCAAAAAGACAGTGTCAGCAAGGTGCACTGCTAATTTCTCCTTTAGATCTTCTGCCCGACCGATAGAATCAAAGGTGCCTACCTGTAAATACACTTCGGTGTATGAATCTTGCTTCAATGGTTCTACATTTACTTCCAACTTTTTAATAGCTTGCTCATTCATCTGATACTCTTCTACATTGATAGCTTTGACTTCTACTTCGGCTGTACCATTTCCAATTATGTCTAATTTTGTAGCACCAGCATAAGATAAGTCAATGATACGCCCTTGATGAAATGGCCCTCTATCATTAACTCTGACGATAATTTTCAAACCATTATTCAAATTAGTAACTTCAGCATAACTCGGAAGAGGTAATGTTTTGTGTGCAGCTGTCATTTGATACATATCGTAAATTTCACCTGTGGCTGTTTTGCGACCATGAAACTTTTTACCGTACCAAGAGGCTATACCTTTTTCAATATAACCTTCATTTGTAGACATTGGATAATATCGTTTGCCTAGTACTACATAACTTTTTAGCTTATCGGACCTTACTTTCTCATTCTTTGGCACTGCATTTAGAACCCCAGAAACGTCTGGAGGATTGCTGGGGGCACTATCATTTTTTTCCATTATATTGCCACCACAGCCAACTAGAAATAGTAAAATTAAAGCAGCAGTAATCTGTCCCATTACAACCTTTTTCATAGCTAGTTAGTTAGGTTGTATTCTTGACTAATTAATGCAGCTAACTGCGTAACAGCCATCGCATACATACGACTATGGTTATAACGAGTAATACTGTAAAAATTCTGCCGTGTCAGCCAATATTCTTCACCTTTAAGCTGAGTCAAACTAATAATTGCTAACTGACTAGTATCTGAAGGTAATGATATTGTTGATACACCCGCATTGACTAGTTCCTTACGCTCAATATCTGGCTTAGTCCCTTTTTCTAACAATGCAACTGGTGCACTACCGGAAACTGTTGTTTTATGAGCAATACTCTCACCTGCAACCCAACCATGACGATTTAGATAGTTTGCAATACTACCAATGGCATCTGTTGGGTTAGTCCAAATATCACGTTTACCGTCACCATCGAAATCGACCGCATAAGCTCGGAAGCTACTAGGCATAAATTGCCCAAGACCCATTGCGCCTGCATAGGAACCTAATGGTTTTAATATCGACATTTCTTCTTCACGTGTTAGAAATAAAAAATGACTTAATTCACTTCGAAAAAACTTGCTCCTTGGTGGGTATCGAAATGCTAGAGTTGATAATGCATCGACAACACGGTAACTGCCCACGTTATTACCATAGCTTGTCTCAACCCCCAAGATAGCAATGATTATTTCAGCTGGGACCCCAAATGCATTTTCCGCTTTCAATAATGCATTCTTATGGATTTGCCAAAAAGCTGTTCCGTTATTAATTCGCTTTTGAGTAATAAATATTTTGCGATAGTCATACCAAGGCTTACTTTTCTCAGCGGGTCTGGCTATTGCCTTTAAAATCGACTTTTTAACCTTTACTTGCTCAAAAATTGTCTGTAACTCAGCTTTATCAAAGCCATGTTCATCATGCATTTCATCAATGAAACCTGATACTCCCGGTAAATTATCATTGGCATAAGACAAAGATGAAAAGGTCAGGCATAAAAAAGTAATAAATAATAATTTCAAGATTCCATCATCCTTCTATGAGTATGTATAGACATAAGGATACCGAAACTAGCCAATAAGGTCACCATTGAAGTACCTCCATAACTGACTAGAGGCAATGGCACCCCAACAACAGGCAATAAACCCGTTACCATTCCGACATTAACTATTACGCCAACAAGAAAAGTTAGTGAAATACTCCCAGCCAGTAATCTTGCAAAACTCGATTGAGCTTGACTAGCGATATACAAACCTCGACCTGCAATAAATAAATAGAGTAACAACATCATTCCAAGACCGAAAAGCCCGAACTCTTCTCCAATAACTGAGAAAATAAAATCTGTTGACCGTTCAGGTAAAAAAGCAAGATTAGATTGTGTTCCTTCCAACCAGCCTCGGCCATACAAACCACCTGATCCAATTGCTATTTTGGATTGAATAATATGGTAACCAGCACCTAAAGGATCACTTTCTGGGTTTAAAAAAGTCAACACTCGTTGCTTTTGATAGTCATGCATGACATACCATAAAACTGGTAATGCTGAGGTTGCAGCGAGTATGGTACCAACAATAAACCTTCTAGAAACACCAGATAAAAATATAACAATCAGTCCCGAAATTGCTATCAGCAATGAAGTTCCCAAATCGGGTTGTTTAGAAATTAATAAGGAAGGTATTATAATCATTATTAAACACACTGTTATACGTAATAAACTTGGTGGTAAGGGCCGCTCAGCTATGTAGGCAGCCACTAGTAGTGGTACTGCAATTTTCATTAGCTCCGATGGCTGAAAACGGACTATACCCAGATTTAACCAGCGCTGTGCACCCTTGCCTTCATCGCCAACTACAAGCACCGCAATTAATAAAAGCAATCCAAGAGCATAAATCCAATATGCCAAATCTCGCATACGGTCAGGGTGAATATTAGCAAGAATGATTAATACTAAAAATGCAGCTCCCACCCTTATCAACTGCCTGATCACTAAACTTATGTTTTGATCACCGGCACTAAATAAAATCATCAGCCCAACACCTAGCAGTACTAGCAAACCAAATAGCAATAAAGCATCGATGTGAATCGCACGTAGTGCTAGAGTTAGGCTCCAGCGCTCAGAGGTTGACTTATACCCCGATGAATTATAGCGCACTAGCAACAAGCCCAAAATACTGTTCGATCATTTTTCTCGCCATTGGCGCTGCAACTTTACTTCCGCTGCCCCCATTTTCAGCTACTACAACGACTACAAACTCAGGGTTATCTGCTGGTGCAAAACCAATAAACAAAGCATGATCTTGCAGCTTTTTCTCGAGCATTTCTACATCGTACTTTTGATTTTGTTTAATACCAAACACCTGTGCTGTTCCAGTCTTGCCTGCCACGTCAAAAGGTAGTTTTTTACCTAGTGCACGCGCAGTACCTCGTGGCCCTTTTGTAACTTCTACCATTGAATCAATCACACTTTCCCAATGCTTTTTATTCACAACTGGTAAGCTCTCCCCTGTTTCACTAGATACAAGTGTTAGTTCATCGGCATTATGATTACGACTAGCTTTGACAACCCTTGGCTTCATATAAACACCTCTCATCGCCAACATTGCTGTAGCTTGAGCCAATTGAACCGGTGTGGTCTGATTGAAGCCTTGCCCGATCCCAGAAATTAATGTCTCACCAGGATACCAAACTTGATTTTTCGCTTCTCTTTTCCATTCCCTAGAAGGTGATAAACCTTGACTTTCACTAGGTACATCAATACCTGTTCGACGACCAAAGCCAAAAATATCTAAAAACCCATGCATCTGATCAATACCTAAACTATTCGCTAAGTCATAAAAATAAACATCACAAGACTGAGCCAAAGACTGCTTTAAGCCAACAATGCCATGCCCATGAGTTTTCCAACATCGATAGCGGTGTTCATGACCAGGTAACTTGTACCAACCGGGACAAAATGTTTTGCTTTCGGACCTAGTAATCCCCCTTTCTAATCCAGCTAATGCTACGAATGGCTTCAATGTTGATGCTGGTGGATAGTGCCCACGTATCGCACGATCAAACAGTGGTCTATCCGCAGAATCTCGCAATAAATCATATTCTTTTGAGCTAATGCCAGAAACAAAAGAGTTTGGGTTAAAGTCGGGTTTACTAACCATAGCCAGAATACCACCTGTTTTGACTTCTAAAGCTACTATGGCACCGTTATAGTCAGCCAAAACTTCTGAAGCCACCCTCTGCAAATTAATATCTAAATGTAAATAAAGTTCCTGCCCAGAATGGGAAGGCTCTCTGGTTAATTCACGTACAACACGACCCTGTACATTCGTTTCAACTTGCCTATAACCCACCTGACCATGTAACAGCTTTTCGTATTCCTTCTCAACACCCGTTTTACCTATTTGCAAAGTTCCTTTATATTCTCTCCCGTCAACACTTTTTTGATCACGCTCATTAAGGCGACCCACATAACCTATAGTGTGAGCGAACAAAGCGCCATGAGGATAATGTCTAATCAAACGCGCCACTACATCAACACCCGTTAAACTGTGCTGATTAACTGAGAAAAGGGCTACTTCTTTTTCCGTTAAGTTTTTTCTTATTACTACTTGTCGAAAACCACGCTGCTGTCGAATCATTTTTGTTATTTCTGCAACTTCATCACTAGATAAGTTAAATAGTTTTACTAAAGATGTGAGTGTCTCATCTAAAGAGTCAACTTTCTCAGGTGTTAGCTCCAAACTAAAAGTTGGAATATTTTCAGCCAACACAACACCATTTCGATCATAAATTAAGCCTCGTTGAGGAGGCAAGGGTTCAATACCAACCCGGTTATTATGAGATAAAGTTTTAAAGTGCTCATGATCAACTACTTGTAATATAGCTAGCCTTGCCAGAATGATAGCAAATAGTATTCCTGCCAAGATGGCTGAAAAAATCAAACGATCATTGACTAACCGACTTTCACGGAAATGATCTTTTAAAGTCAGACGATCGGACATCTATAAACTATCGAACATTAAAAGTACGCCTTACAGTTCTTAAAAATACATGCACAAGAGGCCATAAAAGTGTGCTGGTGAGTGCCGCTGGAAACCATGAAAGCCAACTGGATGTAGCTGATGTCATAGAAGCTGTCACAATATGCACTAATAAAATAAGTGACATTAAACTTAAAGCCTGCTGCCAAAGTGGAAACTGTCTTAATTGAAGATGGAAATGTAAAATTAGGTACACCACTAAGGCATAAGAAAAAGCTAAAACACCTAATGCACCACCAAATAAAACATCCATCAATAGGCCTACGACCCATGCATAGCCTATCCCAACACTACGCGGTAAAGCCATAGACCAATACATGACTGTTAATAAGACCCACTCCGGTCGCAAAATTCTCATGCTATCTGGTAATGGAATTATCATTAATATCATCGCAAATAAAATTGAAATAATTATGATGTAAGCACCCTGTGATTGGTCATTTTTTATCATTATTCTCTATCCTCACCACCAACTTCATCTTTTGCACTTTCTACACCCTCTGCCTCATCAACTACAACCAATTTTTCATCCAGCATTCGGAGAACCAATAATACTTCTCTCGAT
>MDSY01109063.1_pt1 | contig 83144 bp, 58 predicted proteins | sample 811131 | NCBI WGS metagenome assembly MDSY01 (sample SAMN05326643, study PRJNA326480) | marine metagenome | isolation source: seawater | place: Atlantic Ocean: South West | collected 2010 | reverse complement strand
GTCGCGACGCTCGCGCCCATTTCGTTCCTTGAACCATCCGCGCTCCCCAAGTCGGTTGCGTCGATCCAGGTGTTCGCATTTGCGGGGTCCAGCCTCCATACGCGTGCCCCGCCTGTGCGTTGCGCCCGGCCTGGCGCGCCTAACGCCAACACGCCGTCTTTCAACGCCAGGTGTTTCGGCGCCGCGCCTACTATTTCGTCGACGTCGCCGACTGATGTGTCCGACGCATCTAGGGACAAACTTGCTACTAAAGACTCAGCAGTAGTGGCATCCGCGCTTAAAAAGTACGTCACCTGCACTGCATCAACACCCACTAATGACGCAACCAACCCGGCATCCGCGGCGACCGCGGTGCCGTACGTGCGGTCACTCGAGATTGGGGACACCGTGGTTTTCGCGACGTACGCCTCAGCGGAGGGGTACGCAGCGATGGCGAAAGGAAGGGTGGACACGATGCACGGCAAGGATAACAACGATATGAGGGCACGTGTTGTGGTGCATCGCGTTATAGAGTGCCTGCTAGCACGCGTACGGCCATTTTGCGCGCCTTGGCTGTGGTGCGGTCGAACAAAGTGCCTCATGATGCCACAAGGTTTCGAGATGCCTCTCTGGCTCGGCACGCAAATGCTCGGAAGCGACGAGATGGGTCCCGGAGTCACCACGTGATGTGTTGGCAGTGCGTGCGCTACCGTGGACTGGACCGCATTATTTACGTCGTTGACGTCGATTTACAGGAGAGTAGGGGTGTGACCTCGTAAGGGGTTCCGAGGCGCACTCAAGTGTGAGGCGTTTCGAGGCTTGATGACGAAGATTTAGGGGGACGAGCCCGCGGCCGAAAAGTTATTCTCATAAAAATGAGAATGACGAAGAAAGCCACGACTCTTTAACTCTTCAGTCGCGCCACTTTGGCCACCGCCAACATGACCACCCACCGACCCACCCGCACCCCAATCCGCTTCATCTTCATTCGTAACCTTACCTCTTCCACGGGGGGCCTCCTCGACGATGAAATCGCCTTGCTCGGCGAGTGGAAGCCAGAGAAAGGTCGGTGGGAAGTTCTTGTGAACGACTACTTTCCTAAGAACGCACCTCCTCCTTCCGACGACTCTTACAGAGTTGCCGTCAAGGAGGCGAATATCGAGGACGCGAGTAACGAGGATAGCGTTGCACACGTAAACCAACGGCTCGTCGATGACACTCTGGTGGGGGTACCACCTGTAGAAAGCCCGACTGACGGCTTCCACGCCCGCTTCGGGAGACTCGACTTTGTCCATGACGTTGGAATGTTTGTTGGCAAAGACTTGCCAACAGCGCTCGATACTGCGCTCGCAGAAGCTAGCGTTCACGTCATCATACAGGAGCTTGCGCGCGATACGCTGCACCCGCACGAAGATATCGCCACGCATTGGTTGATGAGTATGTGGTTCGGCCGCAAGACGAAAGCGGGCAAGATGGATCTAAAGAATGTGCACACAAAACACTCGATCGCTCTATACAATGCAGGTTGCTTCGGACCTCCCGTGCGTCTCGCGCATCGCGAGGCTATGGAAACTGATGAAGTTGACACTATGGTGACGAAACACTTCGAAGCCAGTCTCAGCGCCATTGGGATGGGAACCGTAAACAACCCTGCCAACCCGGCGAAGATAGCAACGTCGCAGGCCTCCAAGAAGTTCATTCACGCAGCGATGTATACAAGCACCCGTGCGCTGTACCAAGAGCAAGACTGCGGCAAGGCTGTATTGGCAGATCCCGAGCTCAACCCTTCCCAACCCATGTACCTGAAGGTCATCGGCGCGCTCATCGCATTCAGCACCTGTATCGACCTGTTTTGCGAGTTCACCAGGGCATCGACGATGATGTGCCTGGCGAGGATCTATTTCTGGAAACGTAAACTGAACAGCGATGTCAAGGCCGCGGCGTTCTTGCAAGCGATCAAGCCCATATCAGACCACTACCCTAAGCTATGGAAAGAGCACTTTGAAGGCACGGTTACGAACATGATAACGTTTAAATTCACAGGGGTGTACGATAACAAGGAGTTCAGAGAAGCTTTTGAGCAAGACAACGCGCAGTGAATACGAAAGCGAGAATTGTTTTTTGGTCACAAACCATTTACGTCTGAACACCATGCTTTTTATCACACACCCTCCTCCTACGTACCTCCTCACAACTCCAGCAGCATCCTCCGCGGATCCTCCACTGATTCCTTGATCGTTTTCAAAAATGTCACCGCCTCGCGTCCATCCACCAGCCTGTGGTCGTAAGTCAACGCCACGTTCATCATAGGGCGTATCACGATTTCGCCGTTCACGACGACCGGCCGCTGGACAATTGAATGCATCCCGAGAATAGCGCTCTGGGGCGGGTTAATGATGGGCGTACCGTTTAACGATCCGAAAACCCCGCCGTTGGAGATTGTGAAGGTCCCACCGGTCATCTCATCGATTGAAAGCTGACCGGCTTTGGCTTTCGCGCCGTATTGAGCGATAGTTCCTTCTACTCCAGCAAAAGACAACCTATCAACGTCCCTCAGCACCGGCACTACCAACCCTTTCGGCGCCGACACCGCGATTGAAACGTCATAGTACTCCCTGTACACGATATCGTCCCCATCGATTATGGCGTTGACCGCGGGTACCTGCTGCAATGCCTTCGCACTCGCCTTTACGAAGCAACTCATGAACCCTAGTTTCACGCCGTGCTTTTCCAAGAACGCGTCTTTGTATTGCGCTCGCATGGTCATCAAATTTGACATGTCGATCTCGTTGAAGGTCGTCAACATGGCGTACGTGTTCTGCGCTGACTTCAAGCGCTCCGCGACGCGCATTCTTAAACGGGTCATCTTCACTCTTGACTCAGCGCGCTGGCCGAGCATGGGTTGTGGGGGTGCGGGGGGTGCAACGGGAACGGCAGTCGGAGCCGCCGCAGCAGCAGCGGGTGCCGCGGCAACCTTGGTGCTCGCCCCACCTGCTCCCGGTGTGAACGTCGCGAGCGCCTGCCCCACCGTCACGGTGTCCCCTTCCGACACCTTGTATGAATCAATCACTCCAGGTCCAGGTGCCCGCACGTCAATCGTGACTTTATCCGTTTCAATCTGCGCGATTATTTCATCCATCTCAACTGAATCGCCCGGGGACTTTAACAGCGCTGCGATCGCGCCCTCCGTGATGGAGTCACCCATTTGAGGGACCTCTATTTCGGACGGTGGGCATGACGCAGCCGCAGGTGCCTCTAAAGTACCCTTAGCTGTCTTGGCTTTCTTTCCAGTCTTCTCAACCGCGCCGGCTTCCACAGTGCACACGCCTTGCCCAACCACGACGGAGTCGCCTTCCTTGACGAGCACGTCGACGACGGTGCCCGCGTTCGGCGCCCGGACGTCAATCGTTACTTTGTCCGTCTCGATCTGCGCAATGACTTCATCCACGTCAACGGTGTCACCCGGAGATTTCAGAACCGCGGCAATAGAGCCTTCCGTGATGGAGTCGCCCATCGGGGGAATCTCCACGGTGTCCGCGAAAACAAACGCGCTCGAGTTGAACCCTCTGACGTTTTGCGTAGAGCAGTTAGTCACGAGCGGCAGCGTGCATTGCGTCAACAGACGTGTCCTGTCGAGGGTGAACACGTCACGGCTGTGCGTGGTGGTACAGAAAGGAGTGAGGAGTGATTCATGTGAGTAATTAGTCTGGGAAGTGTCTACGTCGACCACGAGATTGTTGATTTTTTGGCCAAGCACCGACATTGTGTGTCATTGACTCGAAAGTGAATCCGCGCGACGTACCTCGTGAGCCTTCCCGAGGAAACCGCGGTTGAGATGTGGCGTGTGTTGAACACAGTCTGGTAGGATGGAGTGCATTGGAGTACAGGCGGAGGAAATGATCGTCAGTTAACAAGTAATGAGCACGCAACGCCGTTCAGATGGGCATCCTAAAAAGACTCATCCGGACGTTGACAAGGGGCGTGCGCGGGATATTTTGGATGCGTGAAGTTGTCAACACTGCCGGCCGTACCTTGGCCTTGGGGGCGGTCACTTGGCTGAGCGCGCCGATGAGACGCCTGGCGCGCGAGCTCACGCGGGTCGCCATTTTGTCCGGGCAAACACGCGCGGATCGGTGTGAGAAGAGCACGAGGAGGCGACGGTTCAATCGCGCCCTTTTGAGAGCAGACTTCGAAAAAGCGTCGCCGATCGTCGTCCCAGAAATATTTTCAGGCGGTCAGTTTCAGTGCGGGAGGGCCCCTTTGGTCACTTCGAGTCGGGCAGCGGTGCGCCTGTGGTTAGGATGGGTTCCGAGCTCGGCGTCACCGTGGACATCGTCACGCCTGATGTCGTGGCGAAGCTGAAGCGAGGGGAGGTAAGTGACGCGTATGAGCAATTAGAAAGGAGGCTCGTCTCAGACGCATTCTGCAACAATCGCGATCTGGTGCTTTTTCGCGTGTGCCCTAAAATCAGATGCTCGTACTCCACGCCGATCGCGTGGAAGAGTTTCACTGAAGTCCAACGCATATGGAGCTATTGTCTATAGTGCCCTTGCTAGCAGTGATATTCGCACTTTCATCGAGACTGACCACCATCCTTCCCTGTCATTCCAATCCTGTCATCGATCGTCCCTTGACACCCAAAACTTTTCTTCTCATTTATTCAATCTGCTGTCTCAAATGATAGGCTCCTCCAAGCGTCCCTGTCACAAAAGCCAAGTCCTACCTCCTAGAGTTAGCCTGGGCGACACTAAATAACGATCTTGACGCGCAATCTTTCGTTACCGGCACAGAATCATTAAACAAATTGGACAAGGGACAGTTAGACTCTTACCTAACCGACGTCATTTGGTTTGTGTCGCTGGAAGTCGAAAACGACGACGAGTTGAAAAATAAACTCGTCGAGCTGACGAAAGAGCTACTGGATGATAAACATAATCTAGTCACTAAACACACCTTATTAGAGTGTTGTGAAGGAGAGTTTCTAGAGGATGTGGGGTTGGTTGTGAGCGCGGTGACGTTCCGAAAAAAAGAAATAAGAGTTAATACGCGGGTGGTGTACCAGCAGAAGAAGTTTAATCTTTTGCGAGAAGAGAGCGAAGGGTATAGTAAGTTGATTGCGGCGTTGCAAGCGTACGTCCACTCCACTGAGGGGTTAATATACCAGGAACATGACGACACCACCGCCGCAACTATGACTACTCGAGCAATCCAATCATTGATAGGAACGTTCGACCTAGATCCGAACCGGGCGCTGGACTTGGTGTTAGATGCGTTTGAGTCCCGGTTCGATAGAAAATATAAAAATACTGTCGACGAGAAAATGTATTCATCAGAAACCCACTTACACGGGTTCAAACCTTTGTTCGACTTGTTCCGCCAAGAAAACATCGCACAAGTGCTTGGGTTCAAGTTCCAGAACCATTTAGTTGAGTGCGCTGAGGCGAAGAAAATTGCGCGGGAAGAAACGCTTTTAAATTTAGAAAAGCAAAAGAAACGCGACCAAAGAGAACGTTTTAAAAAATCGAACAAGTCGAATCGAAGAGACGACATGGATGCGGACGGCAATAGTTCTAGTTCTTCGTCGTCATCGTCCTCGGATAGCGAAGAAGAAGCTGGGGAGGTTGCTGGTGATGTCGACGGCGCTTCGACGTCACAGCCCACGGAGGAAGACAAAGCGTTGGCGGATAAGGCTGCGGCTGACGCGGGTGAGAAAAACAAGACGCCCGAGTCGCTTTACCTGCTTGCTGCTACTTTGGTGAGCAACGAGGTAGTTGACCTAGACGACGTGTACGCACACGTGGGCCCGGACGATAACGATCTGGTGTCCGCACGAGCGAGGTCGGTGAAAACTCGAATCAATCAGGCGAAGAAAATTGGTGTGATCAACTTACTCGCCTCAGCGCCGCCGCCTCCCGACGACGAGGACGAGGACGAAGGCCACGGGCAAACAGCCAGCGCGAAACAACGGGAAAAGCAGCCGTTCAAGCATCCACCCGTGACACTCAACCCCCCCGAGCCGTTCGACATCGCCTCCACCCCCGATGCCAACTCCGAGAACCAGAAGTTCGGGTTGCTGCGAGGTTTTTTGGCGATTGGCGATTCGGAAAACTCAAATCTTTTGCTCGCGCGATTCACTAAAATGGGTCTGGACCCGGCGGAGGACTTATTGGTTTCCAAGCTGTTGCTGGACGAATTCGGAGGGTTGGTGGATGCGGAATACGGCGCGATCGCGGCTGCCGGCTCGCTCGCTGCGATGCGCAAAAGAGGTGACACGAGCGGCATGTCACATGCCCAGAGTCCAGGATACTTGACTGAAGAGTTCTTCAGTCGCCTCAAGCAATGCGGGCCGTATCTCGCGCGTTCGCCTGCGGTGTTCGCAAAAGCGTGCCGCTTAGTGGGGAAGCACCTAGAGGCGTTTGGTTTGGAAGACCGAGCGGGTGACCCTGAGACCCTCGGTGAGCTCCAGCGAATCGCCGAGGTCTCCATCGGGCAAACCCTGTTACCCGCGTTGAGCCTTTCTTTCTCAAACCCTGCTGCGTCAAATGATGTTTGGCAAGCCATGTCACCCCTGCCCGCGACGTCGCGGTTCAGGCTGTACAGCGAGTGGCGAGCTGCTTATGAAGAAACGAATGGGGACGTGATTGAAGGAGCGATTGGCGGTGGCGGTGCTGCTGGCGACGATGCTATGGATACCGATACGGCTCCTATGGGAAGCAGTTTGAAGAAAACAAGAGTAGCGCTGCGTCGGCCCGCGCTGGTCGCCGCGAAGCGATCAGCGGAAAGCGGGGCGCGCGCGGTGATGCGGCGCATCTCGAAAGACAACGTGCGCGAGTTTGGAAGAAAGCTTGCGAAAACTTCGCACGCTAATCCCATCTCCTCCCTTGAACCCGTCGTTAAACAAATCGAAGCGTACACGAACATGATCTCCCCGGTGACCGATGCGTTCAAGTACTTGACGTCCCTTTCGTTCGACGTTCTAACGTACGTGATAATTGAAAAACTTTCCGAGGGCCGGGAAAAGCTGAAGTCCGACGGGCAGAACGTGAGTTTATGGTTACAAGCGCTGGCCGTGTTCTGTGGGCATTTAGCCAGAAAGTACGCAAGGGATCATGACGAGCGTATCGTTAAAGGTGAAGCAGGTATTGATTTAGCGTTACTGCTGCAGCACTTGGTCAACACGCTGAAGGACCACAGTTCGTTGGATCTGTTAGTGTTGAAGGAAATTATTCTTCGAGCCACCGGGACGGAAGCGCTGGAGGACTTGAGCGACGCGCAGATCGAAAGCATGGCGGGCGGGTTTAATTTAAGGTCGGAAGCGATTACGGTTGGAGGGCCGTTAGCAGTGCCTGCGAGGGCCAAAGCAAGGGGTATTGCGAGGTTGAAGGATGCGCTACAACGAGGCGTCAAGGGCTTGGACAGCTTAATGGTTCCTTTGTTGGTGTTAACCGCGAAGCGAAGACAGGAAATCGTGTACGACGCAACCAGTACTAGTAAATATTTAAAACTAACCTCCCAGCTCCACGACGGGTGTCAAGAAACGTTCAGCCTGTTCTGTACGTTTTTAGAGACCGCGTTTGGGGATGTTGAGGAGTACGCGTTAGTTGTTCCTACGTTGCACGAGTTAGTTCATGTTCATAAACTAGAACCAGCATTAGCGTTTCACGCGTTTCGGCCGGTATTGAGAAAACTCAAACCCAAACCGGAAGGGAAAGAGTCTGACGCCGCTGTGAGGAATGCCATCGCCCTAGACCTAGGCGGCAAGAAAATCACCTACGGTGAGTTACTGGATGACGTACGATTGATGCTTCCAGACGAGACTTGGTCTGCTATTTCGCCGATGTTTTATTTAAGGTTCTGGAGCCTCACAAGTTACGATTTGCAATGTCCGTCGCAGCGATACGAATCCGAAATCGAACGCTGCAGACAAAGCGCCGAAACTTTAGAAAAAGAAATCAGAAAAGAACCCTTGCAGAGTTCTGAAGCTGCAAAATCCAAACGAAAAGAACGCGACCGGTTACGGGATTTATCAAAGACACTAGAGAAGGAACAAGTTACGCAAGAAAAAGACGTAACAGCTATGATGAAACGCTTAAAGGCTGAATGCGTAACGTACCTTTCAGATGAAAAGACAATCACAAATCGACCATCGACCGTCACAGTTTTCGCGCAAGTCTGTATTCTACCGCGTCTCGTGATTTCGCACGCGGACGCGACGTACTGCGCGTTGTTCACAGAGCGAATTCATACGTTACGTACACCTTGGTTCTCCACAATTACGTATTTGAACACAGTGTTGGGGATGATGCAAGCTTTGAGTTTCTCCAGAACTAACTACGAAGCCGGTAGGTTGGGTACGTTTTTAAAGGCAACTCTGCTAACACTAAAAAGGTGGAAAGACGACGTCGACGGCGTGTTTGAAAAAGACTGCAAAGACTCGGTCGGGTTTGCTATGAGGCCTAGTGAGGGCGATTCGGGAAAGAAGTGCACTCGCGAGGAATTCTATAAATTAGCGCACAAGTGGCACATACGAGTCGGCAAGGCGTTCATTAACTGCTTAGAGGAGAAGGAGTACATGACGCTTCGGAACGCTTTAGCGGTGTTGACACGGATCACGGAGGTTTTTCCCGCGATGCACCGAGTCGGGGCGCATATTCTTCGCGCTACTGAAAAGATCCAGAAGAACGACGAAAGGGGGGATTTGAAGACTGTCGCGTCGAGGTATCTTGCTATGCTTTCTAAAGCGAAACCTTCCTGGGTCACAGACCATGGTTTTAACCCGCACCACCCCATGGACACCAAGGAGAAGGAGCAACTGTTACTGAAAGAAAAACGGGAACAAGAGCGGCTGGCGAAGCTGAAAGCCGGAGGGAGGGGCGGGGTTGATAACCCCCGGCTTTCCGTCAACGCCAAGGAGTTTACACCCACAAAGCCCCCCCCTATGAACGCGAAAGACAACGCGCCCACCTCCAACCCCCGCGAACGGGACCGTAACGTAAGGGAAAGAGATGACGGAAGGAATGACGGTAACCGAAACGAGCGCGATACTCGAGACAACACTCGCGACAATACCCGAGACCCCGCTCCTCGCGGCGGCGACAAGCGGCGACGCGAGGACGATTCGAGCGATCCTGTAAGTGACCCGAAACGGTTCAGAAGCGAAGACGTTGGAGGCAGAGGCGGGCGTGGTAGGGGAGGTAGGGGAGGTAGGGGAGATGGAGGACGTGGGAGAGGCGATGGAGGCCGCGGGGAGGGCGGATGGGGAAGGGGCGACGGCGGGAGGGGACGGGGGGACGGTCGCGATGACCGCGGCAGCGGTAGAGGACGCGGCGACCGAGGACGAGACGCGCCGAGAGTGCGAGTGACGAGGAAGTAAGTCATTATAGCAATGAAAACCTATGATAGTGTTCCATATGTACCAGACTATACTCTATGAGTACCTACCCTGAAGAAGCTACTCCCGCTACTAGCAACCTGTTCTCCGGACTCGTTTTTTTTTCGCAATACCCCCGAACAGACCCTTTAAACCCTTTCTCCTGTAACCACCGTAAACGCCCAACGTCAAGAAACGTCTTGATCATACACCCGAGTTTGTGTTTTTCTTTGGGGGACATATCAAGGCCGTCCGAGGGAGGACACGTGTTATTAATCGTATCGAGTCTGTCATTCACCTCGTTTTCGTTTTCGGGTATTTTTCGCTTCTTTCCTTTGTGTTCGTCTGCATCATCCGCACTCCCTCCGTGCCCCGCCGCCCCGAGTACGCCCCAGCTAGACATCCGCGTGAGCCACCCAAACTCAACTTCACTAAATCCTTGTTCAGCAATGAATCCCCGGTTAACGTAACTCCCCCACTCGCACCGGTGGTGGCAACAAGTCGCGACGCAAACGCCTGTAGGGGTTGGACGAGTTTTTATATTTTCGGTATTTCTCTCAATATTTTTCTCATACTCTGGAAACAAACTACGCAGCGACAGATCCGTGGCGGATCCGCAGAGGTGTTTCCCGGTGAGCACTAAGTCTCGTCCTTTCACAACGTCAACCCCGGGAAACCACAAGTCCTTAATATCAAGGCGCAGACGTACACAGGAGCTGTTTTTACGTCGAGTGCGGATTAATTCGGCTTCCAATTCAGCAGTGGCCAAATCGTCATCATCGTCTGCATTACTTTTTTTATTTTTCGATTCGGTGTTTTCATTTTCGTTTTTCTCAGAATCGTGTCTTTCTCTCTGCGCAACTCTTCGCGCATCCCGCATCGAGTCCCGTCTTCTTTCATCGGCAGCTTCCCCGATCGACCTTTCAGCTTTGAACCGCAACGCGCCACGTTCCACTAACACGCAATCCAGCGGGCCGTAGGCGTCGAGGAGGAAGTGCGAGAGGTACCCGCGGCCGGCGCCCAGCTCAGCGTACACGGGTTTATTTTTTGATGGATTTGCTTTTCGGTTCTCGTAGTTTGCGCTTTTTCCGTTGCCATCATCTTCGCACCTTACTAACCCAGTGTCCACCATGTGCGCCACGATTGAGGCGTGTTGTGCCGCGTGTCTCGGTTCGTGTGGCGAGGGGACTGCGCCGCCTCTTTTCGCGGCGAGGCGCTGTGCGTCACGCTGCACGCGTGCGGCTAAAGCGCACTGCTCCGTGGAGCGCGAATCCGGGAATGGCATCCCCGGCTCTATGCCGACTCGAGCGCACGCTTCACGAACGCGTTTCGCGAGTTGGCGAAGCGCGTCACCTCTGGGTGGCCGCGATGCTGATGTAGCGGCTGTTGACGCATCGGTAGCAGCTCCTACGTTAACGTCACGAACGAAGTACGGGACGTGTTCGCGTCGTTCAACGTGCGCCTTCGCGGGACACCGCCGCAGATGCTTTTCAACAGCGGCGGCGGGGATATTGGTTTTGCAAAATTCGCATGGCACGCGCGCTGGACCATTTTCCGTGTGGTTACCGCACTTGGTCGCACCTGCTTTTACCAGCATCCCGCATGCCCGCCTCTTCTTCGACAACCAAAAGTCGCACTTATTGGGGGGAAGGGCCCCCTCCTTCGCGGACGCGTCCATCCCAAGTGATGAAACTCAATCGTTTTATTCGGTTCGGGAGGTGAAATGAACTTGCCGTCTCGGGAAAACCATTTCGTCCCCGCGGCTCGCACTCCATCGCGCGCGGACGTCCACATGGATCCGCCCGCGGGTGCGGGGTCGGCGATGCATTCGGGTGGGGACACCTCTACTAGTGGCGCCGCTCCCGGAGGCGCACTTGCCGGGGCGACCAGAGAGCAGCTGGTGAAAGCAGTGGAGCGATCTGCGAGAAAACTAAAATCCGCGGTTGAACGTGCAACGAACGCTGAAGCGAGCGCGGAAAGGGCTTTGGTAGACGCAGAACGGGTCAAAAAAGAAGCGGCCGAGGAGGTTGATCAGGAGCGCAAGTTACGAGTCGAGGCGGAAGGAAAGCATGCAGAGCTCGAGGAACGCATATGTTTGGTGGAGGCAAAGTTAGCGTCGACCGAACGTTCATTATCTCAATCAAATGAGGAAAAAGAAAAGGCACAGGCGGAAGCGGAAACGGCACGCGACGCACTTTCCAAAGCGTCATCCTCCGCCTCCGCGACGCAGTCCGCGTCGAATGAAAGCGCGATAGAGCTGGGTACTACCCGTTCATTGTTGGAGACCAAAGAAGCTGAGTTAAGTACCCTCAAAGCGGAGATGCGTAAAGTCACGACCAAGCGTGAATCGGAAACCAAAAAAGTCGTCGCCGCTCTGGCGGATATTAAAAAAAAGATGCAAAAGCTCGAAGCGAAGCGCGACGCGTTGGAAGTGACGTTGAAAGAGGAAGGGGTCAGGTTTGTGGAGATGGAATCGAAGTTCGAAACGAAGTTGTATGCGTTGCAGTCACATCTTTCAGAAGAGGAATCGAAAACAGCCACTGCTATAAATTCTGAAAACGAGTACAAACAGCGCGCCGGCGTTTTGTTACAGGAAAAAGACCGGGAAATTGAAACGCTCAAGAAATCTGGAAGTTCGTTAGACCCCAAATATTCTATAGATGGTGGTGGTGCTGACTTGAAAAGCGGTGATACTGCAACCCAAGATGCTACCATTGCGAAGTTAAAAAGGGAAGTACATTCGCTGACGAATGCTTTGCGGGACGCGGAACAGAGGTCGGATGAGCTACAACATGAGCTCTCGTCCGTCGCGTTTGACGCGAACCAACGCGAGGAGAGTTTAAGGAATTTAGTGAATTCGGCGAACGTAAATGCGTCAAGGGCTAAATCGGAAAGGGATGCTGGGAACATCGCGGCTAGTGAGCTTAGAAATCTAGTCACCGAGCTGGAAGCTAAGGCGTTTAAACAGGAGGCTTCTGTTATTAACGCCGCTAGGGAAAGCGATTTGGTTGCCAAAAACGCACTTGCCAATAGCGAAAAATATAAACTCAAATATGAAACCTTGGCTTCCGAATTAAAAAACGCACGGGAAGCGAGCGAGAAGATGCTCACTGGAAAGGACCGGGAACTCAAGGAGTTGGGGTATAAAGTAGGGCAGGTGACGATGGAGTTGGAGCAGTTGCGAGCCCGGGTACAATCAGGAGACACCGCCAGATCTAGTAAAAATACTCCATACGTCCGTCCCGTGTCGAGTTACGACGACGACGACGATATGGGTCTAGAAGCGTTCACCGCGTACGTATTAGGGGAAACAGGCGGGGGAGTCGACGATGGTGTCAAGAAGTATGAGCCGAAGCGGGACGATCCGGGGGGAGGGCCGCGACCGAACGCGGCGGCGCCGCAGCCGAGTAATTCAGCGACCGGCGATAGCTGGGACTTTGGCATCACCTCTTCCTTTAACTCAGTGTATGACTATTTCGGAGGGACTGATAGCACAGCTGTTGGTCAAGAACTCCGTGAATCGGAACAAGCACTCGGCGCGAACGCCTCAGCGGGGGCGAACGCGCTGCTTGCGGCGAGGAAAACGGGCGAGTCGAAGGCATAGTAGCAGTAGTAGCTTTTTTATCGACAAAAACAGGTGTCGTCTCTGTCTCGACTGATGATTTGCCTCGTCAGCCCGACTGCTCCGTGCCCCTTAAAACAAACCCTCTCTGCCCTATCCTCAGACGAGTGGCGCAGGGGGGTGCCGGCTGATAGTTCGTCAGGCGAGCGAGACGGAGGGGGTGGATACTCCGTTCCTAGACCGGCAACGCGTCTGCCCAACCCGCGCACACAGGGCGACTGTCACACGCGTGATCGAGACGGCTTCCATTTAGGTTGAGATCCGCTCGAGGTTGAACTTTGTTACGCCGATTTGTGTTTAGGCCATCGCCACGATGACGCAATCGCTCGCCGAACTGGAACAGCTGTGCAACGTGTTGTACAACAGCCACAACCCGAATGAACGGCAACACGCGGAGGGCGCGTTACGGCCGTTCAGTACGAACGCGGAGTACATTCCGCAGTGCAAGGTGCGTGTTATTTTTTTGACGCGCGTGCCCACCGTTTGCCTTTCAACAACTTCAAAGGGGCTCGTGGAAGGCTTCGTTAACGGAGCATAAAGAGCCCTCCTGAACTCTCTCTTTCTCCCGGCAAACACGTCTACACCACGGTCCCTTCTCTGAAACACGCGTAACCCTTGTGAACGACTCAGTCGACCCCAACCCCCCAAGGGTCCCTCAAACACCGATCGATCGATAGTGTTTCTAAAAAATAATGCTGACTCTATTTTTCCCATTCAACCCTCTGACTCTCCCTAGGCTATCCTGGACAGCGCCACCTCCCCCTACGCGCAGCTGTTCGCCACTTCGAGCTTAACCAAGCTGTTAACGGACCACCCAGGGCAAACAGTCGGCGCTTTGCGGAAAGACATGCGCGCGTACGTGGTTAACTTTCTCGCCACTAAGAGTGAAACGTTGGAAAATTTCGTCGTCACCGCGCAGATTCAGTTACTTTCGCGGATAATAAAAACCGGGTGGTTGGACGACCCGGATGCGCACGAGTCAATTCTAGACGAAGTAATGGACTTCCTGAAGCAGCCTAGTGAAGCGCATTACTTAGTGGGGTTGAAGATTTATAACCAGCTCGTGACGGAGATGAACCAGCAGACGCCGGGGACGTCGTTGATTGCTCAAAGGAAAGTTGCGGTTAGTTTCAGACACAACGCGCTTTTGCGTTTGTTCAGAACCGCGCTACAAGGATTGCAGAGTTTAATGACTGAAAACGGTAATGAAACGCATAAATCCAAACTAAAGGAACTGTGTACTTCGTTGACGTTGAACTGTTTGAGTTATGACTTTGTGGGGACTAGTTTGGACGAATCCACGGAGGATATCGGGACGATTCAAGTCCCGAGCTCGTGGCGTTCGTTAATCGAAGAACCCGCGACGTGTAACCTTTTGCTGGACGTGTATAAATCCAACAGTCCGCCTACCAGTAATTTGTCATTAGAGTGTTTAGTCCGATTGGCTAGTGTGAGGCGATCTTTATTCGCATCCGAAGTAGAGCGCAACGAATACCTACGACGCTTAATAGCCGGTACTAGCGACATTTTACGTCTAAACCGAGGACTGGGCGAGCACGCTAATTACCACGAGTTTTGCCGGCTATTAAGCAGGTTAAAAACAAACTACCAACTCAGCGAGTTAGTTGCCATCGAGGGGTACCGGGAATGGATCCAGGGGGTTGCGGAGTTTACGCTGACTTCGTTACAGAGCTGGCAATGGGCTAGTAGTTCTGTGTATTACTTGTTGACTTTATGGAGTAGATTAATTAGCTCGGTGCCTTACCTTAAGGGCGAAGCGCCTTCGATGTTGGATCAGTACGTTCCGCGAATAACCGAAACGTTCATCACAAGTAGGTTAGACTCGGTAACCGCGGTGATCCGAGGCGAAGCTGATGAAGACCCGCTGGATGACGAAGAACGACTACAGGACCAATTAGAGAGTTTGCCTCACCTGTGCCGGTTTAAATACTCGCAAACGGTAACCTTCCTAACCCAGCAACTGGACCCGGTGATTGAGCAGTTTACGCAGTATTGCAACGCGCCGCCTAATAGTAACGTGGATCAACTTGAAATTTTAGAGGGGAGGTTAACTTGGTTGGCGTACATCGTAGGTGCTGTTGTTAGGGGGAGGTTGAGTTGCAGTAGTGCGGAGCCTAATGAGAGTCTGGATGGTGACCTCGCCTACCGAGTGTTCCAGTTGATTCAGGTAATGGACGTTGGGTTCCACCAGACTAGGTACGGCGCTGACTCGCGACAGCGATTAGACCTCGCGACTTTAAATTTCTTCGGCAACTTCCGCAAGGTGTACGTCGGAGAACAAGCTATGCACTCTTCAAAAGTATACACCCAATTGAGTGAAAGAATGGGTCTTCACGACCACTTAATGGTGATGAACGTTACGGTGACTAAGATTACTTCCAACCTTAAAAGCTTTGCTCAGTGTCACAAGGTTGTCGAAGCGAGTCTAACTTTATTGCAAGACTTAGCCGTTGGTTTTATGAGCGGCAAGTTACTGTTACGCCTAGACGCGGTTAACTTGACGTTACAGCACCACACCGCGGAGTACTTTCCGTTTTTAAACTCCTACGCTAATACACGGAACCGAACCATATTCTACGCCACGCTGGGAAGACTACTTTTCATGGAGGATAACACGGAAAAGTTCAACTCCTTTGTGAAGCCCATAGGTGACCTTTGCGACAAGCTTTTAGTGACGTACCAATCCGACATCAACGCGTTTCGAAGCGTCGACGCGAAACACGCGTTGATTGGTTTGTTCCGGGATTTGCGTGGTATTACGAGTGCGGCAAATAGCAGACGGACGTATGGGTTGGTCTTTGAGTGGGTATACCCTGCCCGAAGTAACCTTCTGCAGCACGCTATGGAAGTGTTCGGCGACGACCCCACGGTCACCACCCCACTGTTAAAATTCATGTCAGAGTTTGTGCTTAACAAAACGCAACGGTTAACCTTCGAGCCTAGTTCGGTTAATGGTATCTTATTATTCAGGGAAGTTTCCAAGCTAGTCGTGAGCTACGGCACCCGAGCGCTGAGTAACCCGTTACCGGTTAACACAGGAAGCGATCAGTTAAACGGGTCATCCACGTTACACTACGGGAAAAGATACAAAGGTATTTGGCTCAGCGTACAAACCTTAACTCGCGCGCTAAGCGGCAACTACGTAAACTTTGGCGTGTTTGAATTATACGGCGACAACGCGTTGAAAGACGCGTTACACGTCGCGATTAGCGTGTGTTTAACCATACCGTTAGATGAGATATTGACGTATAGGAAGGTAAGTAAGGCTTATTTCGCCTTCTTAGAGGTATTATGCCACTCGCATTTACAAACCCTGGCGAAGTGCGACGACGCGGTGTTCACGCAAATAGTCAAGAGTTTGGAAGCTGGGTTAAGGAGTTTGGACGTCTCTATTTCGTCGCAATGTGCGGCTGCTATTGACGTGCTGGCCGCGACGTACTTCAAAGTCACAACCCCTCAAGATGACATGGGTGCTAGTATCAACCCCCCCACTCAAACTGCGTCCCAATCCCTAGTGCAACGCATAAACAACCACCCGACGTTATTCCCCGAACTTTTACGAACGCTGTTTGACATCGTTTTGTTTGAAGACTGCGCGAACCAGTGGAGTTTATCGCGGCCGATGTTGAGTTTGATTTTGGTTAATGAAAACAACTATGGCGAGTTGAAGAATCGAATAATGCAAACCATGCCGCCCGCGAAGCGGGCTGGGATGGAACCTTCGTTTGAAAAGCTGATGCACGAAGTTACTAGGTCGTTAGTCTCGCGGAACAGAGACCGGTTCACACAGAATCTCACCGTCTTCAGACACGAAGCCAAGAGTTAGTGTTTGTTTTGTGTTCAAGGAATATGCTAGACTAACCGACCATACAACTACGCACTAGACACACCATCACACCTATCCCATTCTTTGGCTATAAGCTCGGGGGTACATTCTTCGAGCCGCCATCCGTTGTGAAGCAGCGCGCTTGTAACAAAGTCCGGCACTGTGTTCGACCTCACCGAATACAAACGGCTGTTGTGCTTGAACTCGTACTCGAACGCGTGCAGGCAGATGTAAGCCCCAGCGAGCTTGCTATACGTTTGCAACGTGTCCTTGCTGACCTCGTTCACCTCGCCAACCTCCACACACAACTCGTCGCACGTGTGACACCAAGGCACGCGAAGTGTTTCGTGCATGTCGCGCAACGCGCCGTTGGCGTCGTCGATCGTTTGGTCGACACCGCCGAAACCTGTTTGATTCGACCCGTCGATGGTGCTGTCGTATGAATAATCGCCAACAATACAATGCCCGTGGAACGCGCAGTGCGCTCGGATTTGGTGAAACCGCCCTGATTGAATCAACGACGCGTGGACTAACGTATCCGTCGAGCCGTCGTCGTTCGTGACAAAACAGATAGGAACTACTTTCGTTGTCGCCGATTTATATGGATTTTTTTCGTCACCGGTGTCTTCGTCTGCAACGTCTCCAACGCCTACCCCCTGAACCTCCGCGCGACTGTCCGTACCCACGCGAAGCGCTTGATTCGCAGTGAAGCCTTCTTGTTTAACTCTGCCCTTGACTAATGCTAAGTACGTTTTCCTTTTCTCCGCGCCGGGCTTGCTTAAGTTATTTCTCACCTTCGCAGAGAGCTTGCTTCCTTTCGCCAACATCCACAGCCCGCTCACCGGCTTATCAATTCGATTCACCGCAAAGAGCTCGTGCGCATTATCCTCTCGGTTCCTGTTAATTATCGCGGCGCAGTTGTTTTCGCCTGGAAGCCCGGGGCCTACGCCCGCGATTGACGGCACGCCCGCGGGTTTGTCGACAATAACTAATATGTCATCTTCGAATATAGTTTTTGGAGTTGTCGCGCTTACAACTTGTTCGTGTACGTGTTTCGTGACTAACAGTCGGGTGTCGGGTTGGATTATATGGTCGAGTCCAGTCGGAATTGACCACCAGTCACACGGAACCTCACTACCAAGGCTGTTATGCGGAAGACGCTTTAATAAATCGTGGACTATTTTTACGCGACCGGAGGTGAGCTCGGTTTGCTGATGAGGGAGTGGGGGAAGGGGTGAGCAGTCAGTTATTGACTCTATGATGAACTAATACGATGATGCATGCACCCATGTATTGCACTGCACTCCACCCAACCCCACGTACCCAGAATTCTCTTCCCGACGTGCTCGCCGTGCTTCCCTGGAACTTGCAATGCGCGTCCAAAGCATCCAACAACGACCCGCCTTCTCGTGATTTCGCAACCTTGATGGTGAACGAATGCACGTACGGCGCGACGTGCCGTAAACCGTTGACGATGACATAATCTTTCTCCCGAGGGGGTGTTTGAGTGTGTGCTGCGTCGGGTGGAATGTCGGCCCCAAGGGAAAGGGGCGACATCCCCTTGTGCGGTGCGTTGTGCAGGTGCACTTTTTTCTGACTTTCGGCAGGTATAGATTTGGCGCAAGACAGTTTGAGGGGCGGTAAACGTTTGAGAGGAGAGACAGTTGATGATGTGCCGCGCATCTCAAAGCGCTACGAGTATCTACATTCTGGTATGCGCATCTCAAACTATACGCGGAATCTGTTCGTCAGTGTCTCAAAGCACTGCTCTTACTCCTCCCCTCTCTCGATCACTCGTGTCTCGTCAACCAAACTCTCATTTCAGTTCTCACAACCTACAACCTCGCGTGATCACCACACTCAACATTTAAGAGTAGTACGGGAGCACCTGGGTGAGGAAGTAGGACCACGCCACGCCGGAGAGCCCCCCGACGAGCCAGCCGGAGGTGAACTTGGCCCACCCGTCCGAGGACTGCACGGGGTCGCGGCCGACGTCGCGGCCGGACAGGGTCTTGACGCCGATCACCTCTTCGGTTTGGAACGCGGTCGCGCCGTAGATGGAGAGGCACGCGGTGAGGATGATCACGAGGCCGGCGCCGGAGAGGCACCCCGCGAGTTCCGCGGAATCCGTGGCACGCAGAGGGCCGAGCTTGATGAAAGGCCCGGTGAGGAAGAAGCCGTGCGCGAGGCCGACCTCGACGCCACGGGTCAGGGGGGAGACGCCGGTGCGGTACGCGGGCAGGTTGGACAGGAAGTTCGCGACAACCGGCGCGGATGTCACGGGGGTTTCGAGCATGCCGATGAAGGGATCGCCGTTGATGGGTTTGATCACCTGCGCTTGGTCATCCGACGCGGCGCGCACGGCGAAAGAAGCCTTTTGGGCACTGTTGATGGTATAAAAAGGGGGTGGGGAAGAAAGGTCAGTCATGCTCAAAATCGATTGTACAGTCACAGGATATACGCCCCGTCATGAGATGGGGATCGAGGGGGCAGTGCGTGGGCATCAAACTCTACGTGATCGGACGCATCAAAGGCATCGGCATCCACCGTATTGAGTGATGGTCAAGTTCATGACCCACACACAAGGTATGTACCCCTCACGCCCGTCCCTCAACCTACGAGACCGTTCGAACCCCCGGCGATGATGGATGGCGCCCCGCCTGAACAAACTGCGAATGACATCGCGAACGGTCGCCGGAAAGTGACCGCGGCCGGTCGGTCGAAACACTAAAAGCACGTACCGCACGGGGGCGAGGCCGGCGACACCCTTGCCGAAGAAGGAACGGCGGGCGGCGACGCGCTGGAGGTGGGGAATGGGGAGTGGGGACGGTGTCAGTCGCTGGCTTCCGCGGTTTGGATTTCTCGCGGTCGTTTCAATCGTGCTCGGATGCCTAGTTTTACATCACGGCTCGGTCCGGAAACCGCCCTCCATGTGATCGCGCGATCGCCTATTCGATTCCCTGAACGCACCTTGGGCGCGGTGACGCGCGCGGCGATGGAGGCGTGGATAACAGCGGCCATTTAGTCGACGGCTTGGGGCGTGCAACGGGGCTGGGTGGGTGCAAGAATACGGGTCTCAACTCAGAAAGAGCCCTCTTGAGCGAAAACTCGGAAAACCAAATTTTCGTCGGCCAACCAGATTGCAGAACGCTTTTTGCAAATGTATGGGGGAATCGATAGGTTATGACTCAAGGGAACTGTGAAGCGCTCGCGCCATCAAACTCGAGTCAACGCCCCGCGGAAGTCGTAGTCGTTGCTCTTCAACATTTTTCTTCAGTGAAACGACGCGCGCCATGAGCGACGAGGCGCCTCCTCCCGCCGAGGGGGCTACGGCTGCGGAGCCGGAACCCGAGCCGGAACTCGAGCCGGAACCGCCGTTCACGTTGACCGTATCAGTCAAGGTACGTATGGGCAGTTAGTGGCACAGTAGTACACGCACTCCCGCAATGGGACATCTTTCCGTTCCACCTGGCCGACTCCCTTTTTTGCATCGAGACATCTGGAGCATCACGCTGACCCGTACCATCCCTCCCTCTCTAAAGTCCGTCACCCCCCTGGTCCCTCCCCAGACTACCCCTATGTCATCTGGCGAAGAAGGCGCAGAACCTCCTCCAGACCCGGAACCCATTCCGCCCGCCAAGGTGCGCGTGTACTTCCCAGGTGAGGAGGATCCTATTGAGAGCTCGGAGGGCCACGACCCCGAACCCGACGGGAGCTACTTCTTCAACCTAGAGCGCGTGTTCGAACGCACACCCGGGGTTGATTTTTTAACTCAGTTAGTCAACGAGCCGTTAGCCGTGACGGTTATCGTCGGGGAAACCGAGATGGCACGATGTGAAGTGGATTTGTTCCCATTCACGCAAGGAGTGTTGAGGTGTGGGTCGACGGTTGTTGATGAGGAAGCCAACGAAACGCAACAAAAGCCGCAAAACTCCGAAGGCGAGGAAATCGACGCACACGACGTCGGGGTTAAATTTGTCGCGTTGACACCAATTCCATATCCGGTCGCACCCCCTGCGGCTGACGGGGAGGAGGAACCCGAGGCGCTACCGGTGAATCCATTACTGGAATCTGCAAGAATAGACGTTTCAATCACCGCGTCGTTTCCGTTTGTCGATCCCAACGACGCGGAACACGGCTTAGTGCTAACAATAACCCCCACCGAAATCACACACACCCCTCCGAGTTTGTCTGAGTTTGAAGACATTACCCAGTACCCGTTCACATGGGCGTTCGGGGTTCCGCTTCCCGGGATTGAGGATGCGGTGATTGACGGGGGGCGATTGGCGAGGCGACCGGTCTCAGATCCGTTGACGGATACTGACGCGGAACAAGACCCTGAACTCATGGAGACGTACGTTACTTGGGTAAATGAAGCATCTGAGGAATCCTCTGAGGAACCTGCTAGTGCTACGGGCAAACAGTCAGGTTCAAAAAAGTTCTGGCTCCCTGCGTCTACGGTTGATGCGCTGCGCGAAAGTCTAAAGGGAAGAGGCAAGACGTTACCCGTGGAAATAGCGCGGTACCCGTCTGAGAACCCACGGGAAACCCCCGACCCGGTGTTCCAAAACTACCACGCCGTCGCAAACACCACTTTTGACGAGTTATTAGACCCTGGAAGTATGAGTTGTGCGCCGGAACGCGCGTTTCTCAAGGCTCCAATCTACGGACACAAGAGTTGTTTGCCTGTTCCGCCTGAAGCTGCGGAGGGCGCTTCCGGATTCGGAGACGAACCCGCCGTGCCGCCGGGCGCCGTTGCCTGGGCCGCCGCGACCCAAGCCCCTGAGGTCAAATTCAGGTTAACTGTTTCGAAACCGCTGCTCCCGCCGTGGGCGCCTCCAGAACCCACGGAAACGACCGTCGCGGAGCTGTTACCCGCGCGAGATGTTCCCGTGATTGAGGAGGATCCTCCTGAAGTTGTTGCGGCGAGAGAATTCAGACAAGAAGTCACGCTCGCCGCCACCACGTTAGCGGAGGAGTACGCCTCCATGTTCAGTGGCGCGCCTGAAGATACCGACGAACCGAACGGCCCGAGCACGCGACGAAAAAAGCTCGTGTTTGAGTTGAACAGGTCAGGGAAGTACCACGACATGAAGGAACGTCTGAAAGATGCGGCTTCTCTAATCGTGAAATCCCGATTTTTCCAAAAGTCATCAATCGCCCCAGATGATGAGACCGAAATCGACGCAAAGTACGACGACCTGTACGTGCACTTAGTGGAGGAGATGCACAAAGCTATATCGAGTTTCGGAGTGGACGATGAGGGTGAAAAAGAAAAGGATAAAGACGAAGCTGAGGAATATGAACGAGCTGTCAAACGTGCGTCGCTGCAGAAACAAAAAGCGTTAGCCGATGAGTACGAGATCAACTCGTTATTTATTGATTCGGAAAAGTGGCACCAGGAGAGGATTTTGTTGACTGATAAAATGGACACTGTTGTGTGGTGCGATTACGGACAGTTCCTGAGTAGGCGCGGGCGATTCGGCGCCGCGGAGGAGGCGTTCAAGGAAGCGTTGGTGGTGGATTCTGGGAATGTCAACGCTTTAAGATCTTTAACAGCGTTGATGCTTCGCGATGAGGAATACTCACGCGCGGAGGTTTACGGGCAAGGCGTTGTGACGGAAGTAGCCCCAGGCGACGCTATTTCCTGGTCCCTTCTCGCCTCCACCTACCAGCACCTGGAACGCGAAATCGACCAGATTAACTGTTCGTTTAAAGCGCGTTCGCTAACCGCGATTGCGATGACTAATTTAATGGGAGCGAGCCCCCGATCGCGGAAGAAGAGTAAAGAATCCGACTTGGTCGAGTTGATCGGCCCCGCTGCTCATGTGAGAGCCGCGTTGCTTTGTCTCGACCTCCACCTCTACGCGGAGGCGTGTGACATGCTCCAACTAGGCCAAGAGGACCCAGATTCGGAAGATAGCGGGGGGTTGAGGGATGATGAAAGTCTGACCCTGAAACTCTGTTTAGCCCGGTCAGCTTTGATCGAGTGTATGTTTGACGTCGAGAAGGTTGGAGACGATTCAAATAAAGAGGAATACGAAAGGCAGAACCAATTCAAACGCGGCGGCACGATGACCACGGACATCGCGTTCGGCCACGTGATGGACGCGTTGTCAATAGACGCTACGGATCCGAAGCCGTTCGAAGTGCTAGGGGACCTGCACACGTTCGATGAGCGGTTTTTGGAAGCAGAAGAGGCGTATACGCACGCGATGGCGGTTTCCGGGCAGCGAGGTAAACCCCCCGCGAGCCTAAAGTTATTCCTCAATTTAGGAAACACGTTGTTGAGGAATGGAAAATTCGCCGACGCGCGGGCTACTTTTATAGCCGCGTGTGAGATGCGGCCGTGTGCGAGCACGTGGATCGGGTTAGGCGTGGCTATGATGCGGGAAGGTGACCTTGACGGCGCAGAGTCGGCATTAGCGGAGGCGAACACAATTGACTCGAGTAACGCGCACGCGTGGGGGTGGCTGTCGATTGTGTCCATTCTCGCGAAGAGGATGGATGAAGCGGAACGCGCTGTTGGGTCTGCGTTCAAAAACGGCTTACGGGATCACGAACTACTCTCCGAAATCGCGCACCTGTTTTTGCAAAACGGAGGGTGGAAGCACGCTGAAGCCTCTGCCAGACGGGCTGTCAAGTATGGAGCCGGTATCGACACTAGACTTTGTCTGGCACGCGCTTCTCGAGAGCGAGGCGACGCTGACAGTTCAGCTGTTGAGCTGAAATTCGCCCTCGCCCTCGCTTTGGATGAACACAGTAAACAGTCTAATTTTTCTGACAATGAAACAAATATTATGAACCCGTTGATCCCTGAGTTATTAGAGGAGCTCGCGGGAGTGTACGACGAACTAGGGGATCAACGGAAAGCGGATGAGTGCCGGCGGGACCTGCGGGCGATGGAGAGGGAACAGTGATTGTAACAAAGTCTTGGGTCTGCTTAATTTGTGTCCGTCTTTTTTTGCCTTTCACTTTTGAAAGTTTTTTGCGACGTTGACCCACTTGATAGGTACGATTTTTTACCTATCAGTGACCTTTCTTGGACCATCGCGAAATGGGAGGCTTAGAATGATCCGACGGTTAGACGGCGGAACTGTGTGCTGCTGATTCGACACTACTCTGCGGCTCGCCTGGCATTCCACTCGCGCGCCTCACCCCGACGCACGCGAACAAACCATGGAAGCTATCGCCAATGCGTGGAACACGTGGGACAAGGCGGTGTCCACCACCACGTTCTCGGTGCTTAAGGTAAGTCACGGCGGTGGAGACGCGCACGTCGGCCTATCCGAATTTTGGGAAAGCGTGCGAGGCGCTTATCATTCGACCGACAGGAGCGATGCATCGCGGCGCGAGCGTGAATGAACTCGGGTACCGACCCGCCACCTGACCCGCACTGATACTGACCTTCCCACCCCAATCCCCCAATAAACCACAACAGGCCATCGACTGGGAAATCCACCCCATTTCCCCCACGACCAAGAGCTGGATCGCGGTGGCGAGCCCCACGCTTTTACTGACCAGCTTGTTCGCCTATTTAGCGATCGTGTTTGGCAGCGTGCGTTTCCTGAAAAACGTACCTAAAGACCCGACGAAGAAAGACCCGTTCTGGATCCGAAGCCTGGTTATTTTCCACAACGTCTTTTTAGTAGCTTTGTCGCTCTACATGTGCGGAGGATGCTTACTCGAGGCGTACAAGAACAGCTACTCAATCTGGGGCAACGAGTACAAAGCTTCGGAAACGCAAATGGCGCATTACATTTGGGTATTTTACGTTTCGAAAATTTACGAGTTTCTGGACACGTTCATCATGCTTTTAAAAAACAACTTGAAACAGGTTAGTTTTTTACATGTTTATCATCATGCTACGATTTCGTTCATGTGGTGGATGATCTGCCACAGAGCGCCTGGTGGGGATGCTTACTTCTCCGCCGCGCTGAACTCCTGGGTGCACGTCTGCATGTACACCTACTACTTAATGGCCGTTTTAATCGGCAAGGACGAAAAGAAGAGAAAGAAGTACCTGTGGTGGGGGCGGTACCTGACGCAGATGCAGATGGCGCAGTTCGCGTTGAACCTGTGTCAAAGCGTGTACACGTCTTTGTACAGCCCGTACCCTAAATTTATCAGCCACATTCTGTTCGTGTACATGATCTCGCTGTTAGGTTTGTTCGGGCACTTTTACTGGACGAAACACATCGCGAGCGGCAAGGCGAAGAAAGAAAAGGCGAAATAAAAGAGAGGATGAGACTGTTTGCGAACATTGTCACTAGACTGTTTGCTCATAGGATTGGAATGAAAGAACAATAAGATTTTACCGTTACACATCTGCTCAACACTCTCATCAAACCGTCAGTATCCCGTTCGCGCAGTCCACCACCGCGGCGGCGGCGGCCGTCAGCGCGTCGCCCCCCGATGCCTCTAACGAAAACGCCGTCGCCGCGTCGGAAAAGGATTTTTGACAAGCGGAATGAGCTGAATTAGGTTGACCTGCTCCATCAACCCTTCCCTCCCTACCAATCATCCTCACAGCAGCCTTTGCCGCCGCGGCCAGGAAGTGTGCCGTGGTGTCGCACGCTTCGGCTCTGCGAACAGACGAGTCGTCAAACTCCATCGCCTTGATCGCATCCTTGGCGTCGGCCGCGACGTAATTGAACACGTCGACGGCGCCGTTTGCGCTTTTTGTAATCCCGAGACCAGGGCGCATTATGCCAGGCGCTCTTCTTGATGTGACTTTCTCCCGCAACGCCCCCCTGACAACCCGTAACCCTCGTGTTTCGTTCTGCCCTGAGTATGAGTTGGACAACACTTCCAGAAACTTCTTCTTCGCACCGGGTTTCCGCAAGTATTTCCGGTCCGTGCGGAAGAATCGAACAATCGAATCGTCCAGCTGCGTTCGGAGTTTCTCGCTGCTTCGGTCATTCCAGTTCGCGCTGTGTTTCGTAGCGGTGGAGAGTAGCTCGTCGAAGGTGTTTAACAGGCTGATTGCGCTGACACCGATTGCTTCAACCGACGTGTCTTCCCTTCCAGGCGAAAAGTCAGCCACTTCCTCAGAGTTTAAACCGCGCGTGCTTTGCTTGACTTGCGTTGGTGTTTTTGATTTGTCACCAGCTTTCATCGACTGCCTTTTCTCACCTTTCGGTACCTGTTGCGACCCTCCAAACTCGTGCCCGTCGCCAGTCTCCAAATCTTCCGTTTTCAGTGCGCTCTTTTTAGCCGATTGACCTGCCAGCTCTAATAGGTCCAAGAACAACCTCGTCCTGTCCGTGTCACTCGGCGCGTGGTTCGCAAACAACCGGTACAGTAAGGAATTGCGAAGTAGATCCACCGCCCACGCGCCGCTGGAGGACAAGACGTTTTCGTCGTCGTCGTTGTCGGGTTGCGAATCAGGCACAGGCGAGTCCTCAATGCCGATGCTAGATTTCTTGTGATTTGAAGTGCCACTAGGGGTCACCGCAGACGCTTCCTGTGCGATCGCCGCTCTCTCCGCGTTCCGTTCTTCGACCCTGGATTCAAACACCGCGATGCGCGCGTCTGCGTCTTGGACCAAAACATCAACCGCGTGCGTGAGTAAAAGAGAAACACCTAACGGCGTCTCTTTCACATCTTCGTCATCCTCGGAGTCATCCTCAGTTCTCTCCTTCTTGTCTTTATCCAGGTTAAACTCCGCATCCGCGTACGCGTTCCGCGCGTTGGCCCGCGCGCTTCGAGAAACCTGCTTGGTTGAAACCTCTTTGCTTCTTTTATTTAATTCATTATCTTTTGGCTCAATCAAAGCCTCTAAAGGTTCCATATCCCCTCGTGCGGCGCGTACCATGGCGTAGAACCGTGACCAGTCCGCCCTGGAGCCTCGTGCGAACGCCCCCGTTGAGATATCCACGTTCTCGTGGTCAACGACCTGTACTCGAATCGTCCCCGCTCGCCGGTCGGAATCCAACGGGGTCCACGTCCGCGTACCGACTCGCACGTGCGCCTTGCCGATTGAGGAGTTGTTTTTATCTTTCGTATCAATCGGAAATCTAGCCGCAAACGCACACGGGTGGCTCTTGTTGACTTTGCGGAACACTTCCGCGGTGGCTCTCAAAAGCCGGTCGTCTTCCCGCGCGATGAGGGAGGCTTCTTGTTTCTTCAAAGCGTCGGATTTCGTCTTTTGCGTGGAGAGCTTTTCTGAGTCACTATCTGAATCATCATCGTCTCGAACGTTCGACTTGACGTCTTCCCGTCGTCGCAGCAGCACGTGCGTCAGGCGTTCAAAGAAGTGCTGAGGGGGGACGAACTCTTTGTGGTTGCGTAACAGTACGTCAAACGCTGCGACAAACTCGGTTTCTGTTGTTTTTGGAAAAAGGGAAGGTAAGCGAAAGAGAGATTTCAAAAAGCGCGCGAGATGCTGGGGGCTTCTGACTGTTTACTCATACATCACGTGAACCACGTACCTGACCTCCTCGCGTCCTCTTCCCTGTCCGCGGCGGAGAACCCCCGTGCGGTGCCTTCGGTTTCAAGAAACTTCACCGTGAACGCGTCGTACTGGCGGGGGGTTACTTGCACTTCAAGAGGTAATTCAGCGCCAAGCAAGCCACGACGCCTCTGTTTCGGTGACGCGCCGAACGCCTCACGAAGATCAGTTTGAGTGTGCGTGCCGCTGACATCAGACGCGCGGCGCTTCGAGGAAGCGGGCCCAGTCGGTGACGGCTTGGGCGGCATCGCACTATGCGTGTGGCACTGTGAGAGGGGGGAAGGCGGGACAAGATTTGTTGGATGTGACAGCTGAAGGAAACTCGTGGTATCGAAATTCAGCTCGATCATCGATGACGTCGTGTCAACACCAATCGAGTGTTGCTCTCGTCATTTTTCGTCGCGCTCCAACGCGCTTCGGCCACGTACATGAACACGCTTCGCGTCGCCTCCTCATCGTTCACTGCCGTCCCTCTACGCGGTTTTCGTTCCGTCGCCAGGCGAACCACCAAGTGTCTCGCTTCGATTCGCACGTCCGAGATCTCAGGAAATAAATCTTCCTCCAGATCCCTGAAGCTCCCTGGCTTGACCACCAGCTCCACGCATTTCCTGACCACCAAGGCCACTGCTGATATGATCTCGTCAACCACCGCAAGCGCCTCGGAGTTCATCGAAACCTTCAACTCCGACTACGCGCGCATCCACGAAGCGTACGAGAACAACTTTTGGGAAACCAAGATGAATCTTGCAGGAAACTCGACTGACGCTCTGACAAAAAGCTTCAACGAGCTGGAGGCGTTTCTCGGGAACCAAGACGCGCTAGAATTGACCCGAGCCCTAAGAGCAGCCGACACGACCTCTGAGGATCAAAAGATTGTCTTGAAACACATCGAAAAGACCTTACTGTGTTACATCGTCGAGTCGAAGGAGGCGAAAGCGGTTCGCGAATCTGCGGTTGGAAAGGAAAACGCGATGAACTCCAGCCGCAACAAGCTCGCGCTGAAGTACATCGAGAGTGACGGCGTTGTCACGGACGCCACCCCTACCGTGCTGCGAACCAAAATCCGTTCCGCGGCTGATGAATCCGTCCGGAAGAGCTGCTGGGAAGCGACTCGCGAGGTTGGGCCTTTTTTGTTAGCCAATGGCTTCCCTGAAATAATAGCCGAGCGAAACCGGTTTGCCCGCACCCTAGGGTTCGTGGATTTCTACGACATGAAAGTCACGCAGGCGGAGGGTTTTGACAAGGAGACCTGCTTCGAGATGCTGGACGGGTTAGAGAAAGCTACTAAGCCGTTACTAGACGTGGCTCTGAAGAAGTTAGAGTCGGAGAAAGGCGCCGACAGTTTAAAACCCTGGAACCTTTCCTACGCCTTGTCCGGCGAGCTCACGAAATTAATGGACCCTTACTTTCCGTTCGAAAACGCACCGGAGGTTTGGGGGCGAAGCTTCTCCGCGATGGGCATCCAGTACCGAGACACCACGATGAGACTAGACCTGTGCGACAGAGTGGGCAAGTACCCCAACGGGTTCTGCCACTGGCCCGTCGCGCCGCACGTCTCGCAAGACGGGAAGTGGAACCCGAGCCGGGCGAACTTCACGTCGCTCGCCACCCCCGACGAGATCGGCTCCGGGAATACCGCGCTCACAACCCTTATGCACGAAGGCGGCCACGCCGCGCACTTCGCCAACATCGAAATGGGCTCGCCGCTGTTCTCGCAGGAAAGGGCGCCGTTTTCTGTATCCCTCGCCGAGACGCAATCCATGTTTCTCGACTCTTTATGCGGAGACGCCGCGTGGCTGGGACGGTATGCCAGGGACAGAAACGGCGTGCCTGTCCCGTGGGACCTCCTCAAACGAAGCATCTCAGAAAAGCACCCGTACAACGTGTTTCAGTTACGAGGCATGATCGCGGTGCCCTACTTCGAAAAGGCGCTGTACGAGATGGAGGAGTCCGAGTTGACCGCCGAGAACATCCAAAAGGTCGCGGACGAGATCGAGTTAAAAATTCAAGGAGGCCTCGCCGCCCGGCCCTTACTATCCGTGCCCCACATCACTTCCGACGAATCTAGCTGCTACTACCACGGCTACGTCTTCGCAGAAATGGCCGTGCACCAGACGCGGGATTATTTCCTGAACAAGTACGACGGGGTGATCGTGGACAACGAGAAAATTGGACCCGAGTTATTAGAGAGCTATTGGAAACCCGGCTCCGGGGACCCTGGGTTCTTGAAGATGGTTGAAAATTTAACAGGCAAGCCGCTAAGCCATGATGCTTGGGTGGAGAGTCTCGGTAAGTCCGTTCACGAGTTATTAACTGAAGAAAAGGCTGAGTACGAGACCGCCGTTACTTCCGGCCCAAAATCGAAAAACTCAATTGACCTCGGCATGCGCGCTTTGTTCGTGCACGGCGACGTTGTGATTGCTGACTCAGCATCCGAGGTAAACGGGTACGTCGGCGCATGTGCCACGTTCAAGAAGTGGGTCAACAAGGAGTGGCCGAAGACGGTCAAGGCGTAGAGTTTGGTGGGTATGGTGCGAGACATAGATGACGCGTTGGAATGTAAAAGACGACTGTTTTCATCACTTTCTCGAACATCCTTGGATATCAGAGGTGTTCGTTCTGTCGTGACACGCTGGCAGTTTTGCTTCTCGCTTTCCTTTGCCTTGTACCTCTCTCCATGTCCTCCCTCACTCGGTGTTGCACCGTATACGCCATGTTCGCCGTCTCGTGTTCGGTACCTGTCGTGACCCGCGTGGCCCCTACCAGGGTTTCGCTTCGACAAACGCGCTCCACCCGAGGCAACTCCACACGCCCTGCCGCGTTCGGCTCCTGGAAGAAATCCAAGCCCGAGGTGAAGGAACCTGTTCTGGATGAAAATGGAGACGTCGTCCCCGAGTCAGGGATCGACTTCACCGGCTTGAAGCAACTCGTGCAGATGGGCTTAGGCACGATCGCGGGTGACATCACGGAAATCAACCTAGATGATCCCACAAGGACGGTGGTCATGGAGCTGGAAGCGAACCAGTTTGAAGACGCGGACGGGAACCCGCTGGCGCCCAGGGCGATTGACAACGTCGGTTTCGTGGAAGAGGATGGAACGGAAACGCCGGTGATGAACTACGTCGTGCCGGTGGTGCTTGGGGGTGTGGCAATCGCGGGCGTCGTGGCGACCATGAACGCGCTGTGATTTGGGGGGAGTTTGTGTGTAAGGGTAGTCCACGTATGTAACGATGCTCTTGCGAGACCTCATCACCGAAAATCTCTCCACTTGTCAGTCTCGCAAACTGAAAACTCGCGCGCTTTCATTCCTTTCCTTCTCAGTGCTCCTCCAGTCGCTCTTCAGTCCCTGTGGCGCGCGCGCGTGATGGAGGCTCTGAACCGCATCAAGCGCGGCGTGGCGGACACGATTCAAAAGGCGGACGATGAGATCCGGGACAGGGCGCGGCGTGAGGCGGAGAGGCAGGTTTTGGAATCTCGAGGCGCGAGTAGTTCTGAAAATGGAAGATCTGGCCGAAACCAGGGACGACCGAACGGTTCATCGTACACACCTCCGAACGTACCAAACACGCCTGGCAGTACACCTGCCAGGGGAACGACTCGAACTTCAAACTCCGAAGACCTTGAGCTCCTGGTTGTTTCTCTCCAGTCGGAGCTGGATGAAACCAAACGCCGACTCGATTCGTTTGACGAAAAGCTCGAGGTTAAGTTGACGCAAGCGCTTAGCGCGTTTCAAGAGGTATCGGGGGCGCAAGTGAAAGGAACGTTGGATGAGCTGGTGCGTGTTGAGGTTGAGAAAGCCATGGCAGCGATGGGACAAAAGACAGCACATGACAGTGTAAACGACGCGTCCACGTTTGAAGCGACAATGCGCGCGACGGATGCGAACGCGCCTTCGGAGACGGAGACGGAGAAGGAGAAGGAGACGTCATCGTCCCTCTCTCCACAGCAACAACCAATCAGCGCCTCGTCCATCGAGGGTCTCGATCAGTGTGTCACTTCTATTGTGGCGGAAAAGGTTGTCCCACGCGTCGCGGAATCGCTTCGCAAGTTGGAACAACGCTTATCAGCGGCGGAAGCATTAGCGGAAAAATCACAGATCGAAACCGCAGCGGCCAAAGCTGAGGCTGCGGCGGCGAAGAAAGAGGCGGCTGAAATGAGAGCTGCGCTCGATGATTTGCAAAGCAAACATACGCATGCTCCTGAAGTGGCGGCCACACCGGACGTATCCCCTGAGGTTCCTTCGGCCGATATGAAAAACGAGTTTGATTTACTAAAAGTTCGTCTGGAGGAAGTGGCGGAGTGTGCCTTCTCCGCGGCGGCGGCGGCGGCGAAAGCGGAAAGCAAATCGGGCGAAGTGATGTCGAGATTCGATTCGCTTACTGAGGACATCTCGGCTGTAAAGGCTTCCGCTGAAAGCGCTTCTCACGTCGCGTTCGCCGCGGTGGAGTCCAGCAAGTCTGCGGTGGAAAAATTAGACGAACTCAACGGTACCGTCGAGGCGCTGGAAGCGAAAGTGGAGAAAAATCTCTCCGCGAAAGGTAGCGCGTCGCCGGCCGACAAAGGCGTTGGTAAGAAACTCGGGGAGCTGGCGAAACGAGTAGAGGTACTTGAGAAAACGGAAAAAAGCATGGAAAAGAAGTATTCAGAGCTTGACGACAAACAAGACAAACAGAACGCGCTCTTCGTGACTCGAAAGGAGTTGAGTGACGAGAACCGCAAAGCTGAGAGGATGCAAAACGAAAAGAGCAAAAACGACGCGAAAGAGTTGGATAAGCAGTTCGAAGCGGTGACTGGTTTCGCGACGCAAAGCTGTTCAGGAAAGATCGAGGAACTTGCGGTGAGTACTGATAGTCGTCTTGCTGCGATGAAACAAGCGGTAGAGGTTGAATTAATAGCGGTGATGAAGCAGTTTGAGCAAAGACTGGATACGTTGGAGCAGGAAGCCGACAAAGACGATACGAGCAGTTTTGAAAGCGCACTGAAAGAAATTTCACAAGCCAAGACGTTAGCGGAATCCGCGTTGCGAAGAGTCAACGCGGGAGATGCGTTCGCCGAACGCGCGGAGAGGCTGGCGGATGAATCGATGGGTAAAGTTGAGGAGTTATCAGCTGCGTTCGATTCGTTAGCAGAAGAGTTTCGGGAGACGAGAACTAACGTGGAATCACTCGCTGAAACAGCAAACGAGTCTGCGCGCGAAGTGGCTCGAAGTGAAATCCGCGAAACCGAACAAGCGGTGTGGAGCACGGTGATGCTTCTGTCGGAGTCAAAACAAACTGGAGGAAGCGCATCCAGGGGAAGTACCTCGCGGGACGGGTCGCCAATAGAAAACACCATCGCACAGGCAAACAGTCTGAATAGTGAGGTGACACCGGTGACTTATCGATTCCGTGGGCTGCGCAAGTTGTTCAAATCTCCACGGAACGAAGAGAACGATGAGGGAAATGCGTGAGCAGTTTTTAAGCGTATCAAAGATACAATAACTCTACAAGTTTCTATTCAGTGCGGTACTGTATTCACCTACTTTCACGATCCCCGGCGTTTTTCTCGGCGAGTGATTTTTTCAGCGCCTCTAGTTCCCGGTCTGTCTCCGCCTTGGCCGCCGACGCTCGCACCGCACTCGCGGCTTTCGCCACCAGCGCGTCTGCCTGCGCTAGTGTCTCAGAGAAGTCGGTGTCGTTGCGGCTTTGAGAACGCGCTTGTTCGATCGCGAGTGATGCGGAGCGTGCCGCCGCGACGAGCGTGCTGAGTTTTGGATCCGCATCTGCAATCGGCGAGGCGATTAACGTAGCCGCGTCTGACTGCTTACCTGTAGAGGATTGGTCAACTCCAGGACGGTCACGACTCCTCTCTTGTGCAGGCGTAGGAGACGCGTTATTCTTAACGTTCTTGGGTGTATCTACCGGCACCGGGTGGCTTTCCTCTTTCCCTTCAGTGGAAATTTTCTTCGCGAGTAAATTTTTCTCCACTCGCATCTCGTTGATTTCGCGGTCCTTCTCCCTTAGCAACATACGCATGTTCTCAAGCGCATCGTACGCGTCTACACTACCCACGATGTTCCCACCGAAGTAGCCGGACGCGAACGCGCCGTCGATCAAGTTTCTTTTTCGTCCGGACGGTGAATCGTCGTTTTTCGAATCACTTTTTGTTTCAGATAAGCCGTTTCGTTTAAGTGCGTCTTTGTCGACTAGTTCAGCATCCTCCTTATCCTCGCCACCCTCCATCGCCGCGAGTTTCGACAGCTCCACAGGGTCCAACGGCTGGTACCGCACCTTCAATCGCACCACCTTGGCGCCCTCGTCCACGGGAGACGGGGCGGTGACTACGTTGAGATCGGAAGGAACCATTCCTTCCGGCACGATCCCGCTCCTTTCCCTATCCTTAGCATCCCTCTCTTTATTCCTCAACGCCTTTTCTTTCCACCCACCCAACACGGCGTCGCGTATCGTGCCTACCCTTAGCCCGTCTGACCTCGCCGCCCTGTACCCCGCCACAACCCCAGAGGTTGTTTTCCCAAAGAAACCGCCGACGCCCTTCGCCGCTCTTTTTACAATTCCTTTTCCCTTCCCACCGGCGCCGTTCGCTATGGAACTGATATCCGCCCCAATTGGGGGCTCCAATTCGCAAGCCACGGGGACGGGGCCCCACTGCGCGGTGCGGGTGGTTTTATTTGGTTTATTTGATTGGTCTGTTGATTTTTGTGACCGACCGTTCGTCTCGTCCACCTCCATGAAAACCTCCTTCGCTTCCCTGGCATTCGGCGCTTGCCGCATCAACTCATCCAAAACAATAGACGCCTCGCCGGTCAACCGTTCAGAATGATTTTGGCCGGTACGTTGGGTACCGTCACCTCTCGAATCACCCTCGTCGTCTAAAAACCCAGTGGAGTACCACTTAACGCACAACAGCTGTCTACTCGGATCCTCCACAGGAAGCGTCACTTCTCGCCCCGATAGCACGCCGCCGCCAGGAAGCGCCTTGACGCGTGTTTCGTTGATCTCTGACTGTTTGCTCCTATACCTCAAATCATTCGCAATGTTTGATTTATTCGTAATTTGTAGCCCCACGTCACCGGGGTACAGCGCTGTGCCGTCGTGCCCCACTACTTGTACGTGCAGTAACCCCGTCACCGGCATAGGGTCTTCATCCTCCGGCGCCACGGGCAGTTTATACCCGGTCCCAGGTATAGCCACCGTGATACACCGAGGCCAGACCATCCAGCTCGCTATCAACGCCTTGATATAAGTCCTCAAACTCTCCTTCAATCCAGGTACCAGCGTAACATCCCCTCCAACCACTCGTAAATCGAAATCTAGCTGCGGTTCATCCACTAGCGCGATTGTTAACGCTCCGAAACAGGGGAACACGCCTATTAACGGCGCGAAGATTAACCGTAACGTGAAGGCGCACTGAAACTCGGTTAAACTCACTGGTACACTCAACGTATCCTGCGCTGCTTTCACGCCCAACACAACATCAGGATCGCCCGCCCAGAAAACAGTCAAATCTATTTCAACAGCCCCATCATTCACAGTCTCGTACACTTTGACCCCCTCAATTTTCGCCGGTACGCTTCCGAAACTCCATGTCTCAAATCTCAACGCCGTCAGAAAGGAAGGCCTAGTGGCGGTCAAAATAGGGTCCAAAGCTTTCACAATCACATCACTCGTGGCTTTATCCAAATACGGCCACGCTGCGCTCAACACTTTGTTCACCCACCCGCCCCGTTCCACGTCCCGGAAGGCTAACCAAGCGGGCAGCTCGCCGATTAAATCTGTGATTTCGGATTCGTCTAATGTGCTTAAATCCGCCAACGCCTGTCGACTCGCGGCTTTGTTGATTTTCTTGTTCTTTTGTGACTGCTGCCAGCCCATGAACAGACCGGTTATCACGGCACCGCCTCCGAACCCTAATACCGCGGCGCCAAACTCCGAGAGTAAGGGTTTGATGAACGAGCGAACGGCAGCGGTGACGAAATCCGCAACCTTCGACGGCGACATATTCTCGTTCTCAGCATTTGTAATCTCGTCTCCGCTTTCCTTGAGTTGGGACTCGTCGAGGGACACGGGCGGTGCATTGGACGTGCTCGGGTCTACTGCGTCAGTAGCAGTGTCCATGACCACGCTTATATCAGCGACTCGTTGGTCGCCTGACGACGCGTTTGTTATTGCCAAATCAACTCCAATCCGTTGTTGGTTTTCGTGTTCCGAGGCGAAACATGGTTGGACCGGAGTGGTGGCGAGGATGCAGGCCAAGGCGGTTGTTGCGAGTTGCACGTCGTGCGTGTGCTTCACCAGGGTGTCGTCGGGGAGGTCGTCGTGAGCTGAGGAGTCATGTCTGTCTTGGGAGACCGCGACGCGAGTACGCAGCCTTCTCCTCGGGACGGAGCGAGGGATGACTTGGATTTTGCGTCGTCCAAGTCTCCGCATGCCCACCACTGGGGTCCCCACCCGCACGGGAAGCACCATGTGAGTCGACATGGTGTTCCGGACGTCAAGGAAGACGGCGCCAACGCCGTCTTCCTTGATGAGGAGACGCACCCGCGAGGATGCAAGTGTCCTCGAGACACGTTGAATTCCGTTAAAAATGTGCCGAAGAGAGCACTTTTCAGACCGACCAGCACTCTTCCTCGTCTCGCGCTCTGCAATTGCGCCACACTGTCCATTTCCCATTGTAGATATTTCCGACTAGACGACCACTGTTGACTCGACTTCTGCGGTCGTCTTTCGATTTTTTTGACCGCGAATCAAACGCCGCCAGCGCGATGGAAATTTGAATGGAGAAAATTCAAAGGACTCGTCGCCCCCCTTCCCCCGTCGTCCAATTTCTTCGCGTCTGGTCGTCGCCCCGGTGCCCCCCCGCACACTGCACCGCGCGGCGCACGCGGCGCTAGAAAGTGGTTGAGGACCACACGGAGAGGTACGTGATTAATGTGTGACCCTTCGTTTCGAAGCAACGACGTGTCACCCCCTATGTGTCTACTCCCCCAAGGAGATCTCACGAGGGTGTGAAAAAACGACTTGACATGACGAGTACTTTTCGAACGCGAGGCGGTCTTGGGTCGACCTCGCATACGCACTGCCTGGACATCGCCGTTCCACACGAGTCAACACACACAATGTGAAGCTAACCATCTCCTAATCCACCGTGTTCCAACCCCACCCACCCAACACACAACCCCCACCCCCCATTGAACACGAGCAGTCGGCAACTTTTTGAAAACACTTTTCGAAAGGCAAAGTTTTGGCCACGACTACCGGTGAGAGACGAGACGTGTAGAGGCTCGTGTCGTACAGTAGTGCCACAGGGGACACAGGGAGTCCAGGTTCTGCAGGTGTACGGGGTTTAAGGGTAAACTAAGCGCACGCAAAACCCTAAGACTAAACGGTCATAGACCCTGCATCTCTCATCTCACACGATGGCGACGAAACGAATCTCGCCCCCCGTTTTCTACCCCACCCTTTCCGAGATGAACTCCATGAGTCTTGAGCAGTACGTCGAGTCCATCGAAGACGACTTGGAGGAGTACGGCATAGGTCGTATTGTTCCGCCGAAAGGGTGGACTCCTCGGAAACAGGGCTATGGCGACGTGGACTTCAGGGTGGAGAAGGCGATCACGCAGCACGCCACGGGGCGAAAAGGTTTGTTCAGAACGCTGTTGGTGGAAAAAAAGCCGCTGAGCGTGAAGCACGACTTCGCGCCGATGGCCAGTCTCCCTGAAAATCAACCAAGCAAATCAGCCATGGATGACCCCACGTTCTGTGCCCTGGAACGCGAGTTTTGGAAGAAAGTGGCGTACGACCCGCCGACGTACTGCGCTGATGTTGCCGGGACCTTGTTTGACAAGGAGGACGAAAATTTAAAAAATTCAAACGATGAAAACAAAATAACCTCCGGCTGGGACGTGTCGAGGTTGGATTCGTTACTGTCAAGAACGTTAAAGGAGAAGAACATCACGCTTGATGGCGTGAACTCTAGCTACCTGTACTTTGGGATGTGGCGCAGTTTGTTCGCGTGGCACACCGAGGATTGCGATTTGTACTCCGTGAATTACCTTCACTACGGCGCGCCTAAGTTTTGGTACGCGATCGCCCCAGAAGACAGAGAGCGGTTCGAAATCCTAGCCCAAGGCATGGTACCTGAGATGTGGCGAAACTGCCCTGAATTTCTCCGACACAAGGAGTTGTTGATAAGTCCAACCCTACTCGAGCAGAACGGGATTCCGTTCACGCGCATGATGCAACAGCCGGGGGAGTTTGTCGTTACCTACCCCGGGAGTTATCACAGCGGGTTCAATTGCGGGTACAACTGCGCTGAGAGCTGTAACTTCGCCACCGAGGCGTGGGTCGAGATTGGCGAGGATGCGGGGGTGTGCGAGTGCGTCTCTGATGCGGTGAGTCTCGATATGAGGATTTTTGGGGATTTGTGTACTCGTTGCCATGACACTGACAGCGATTCGGAATCTGAATCTGATTCTCAAGAGTCTGATTCCGACGAATCCGACGACGACGTCGCGCTGGCGGATTACAGAAAGGGCAAAAAATATGTCACTGGAACTTCCCGGAAACACGCGATCGAGGTCGACAGTGATTCGGACGACGTGTCGGTGTCCGGGACGAAACGGAAGCCGTCATCTGGTAAGAAAACAACCGCCCCGAAGCGCGTCAAGAAGGAGGAAAGAAAAGAGCTTCTCACATCCGACTCCCAAAAAGTGTCTGTCCCAACTGGGTGGACGCGCTCCGTTGTTATGCGCGGCACCACCGGGGCTCCGAAAAGTTTAGGGTCAGGTCGACCCAAAAGCACGCAGAGTGACCGTGACACGTACTACACCGCGCCTTGTGGAGCTGTGGTGAAGTCAAAGTACGAGGTCATGAAGTACCTCGGTTCGAACCCCAACTCAGGCGCGAAGCCGAAAGATTTCTACTTTGAGTCGATGGCGACTGACGTGCCGCCTGCTCGACTCGCCGCTCCACCCGGTACGCCCTCCCCAACCGCCTCAGCGGACACCAACCGACGAAACTCGGCTGGCACCTCAAGAGGGCAACAAAGCGCGGCGAGTGAGTTTGCGAACTCGGAGAAGAAGGCGATTAAGGGGATCAAGAAGGAAGCGGTTGGAGGGGTGAAGAAAGAGCCGGGTTCGAGAAAACAAACTGAAAAGGATCGCAGAGGGTCGGGCGGCAGGGACGCGCTTGGTTTATTAAAGAACGGCGCGACTGGAGCCACGGTGAAGAAGACGGTCAAAGCACCGGTCAAATTACCGGTCAAGAAGCACGTACCGGTCAAAGTTGGGTCTGGTCCGTTGGTCACTAGCGCGCAGAAAGCAGCCGGATCTTCGATCGATTCGAAAACGTTTTCCTCCTGGAAAGCGGGTGGGGTTTTGGAAAACGCCGTCGCGAAGGTGATGCGACGCGCCGGCTCTGTGGGTAAATACGCATACGGCATCCGCGGGAGCTCGCTGGTGATGCAGGTGGAGCAGGCGCTTGGTGTGGGGTCAGGGGCGCTGAAGGAACACGGGCGGCAAATTCAGAGCTTGGCCGCCAAGAGGAGAGCGTGAGACGAGGTGAATGCTTTGGATTGTCTTCGTGAGTGTCTCTACGAGAAATGTCTTAGAGTGTGTTGCAATGTGTGCCCTTTGGGAAAGATACTATAAAACTGGTCTTGACCCTGAAGCTTTTGACCCATGTTTACTTTCAGGTGTTCACTTTCAAATCGACTACGTCACCTATATCCACTCGCGCCGACACTTTTCGAGACTCGCCTGGTGTCGTCTGCGCCACTCGCGCACGCACGAGCCGCGTCGTCATGTCGTCGTTCGCCGCATGCTCCGCCGGTGCGGTCCACGCTTCCGCGGTCGCCTCGTATGCTCGCCGTGGTGGTGGCAACCGCAGGACAGCGACCGTCATTGGCAGTGTCGGACCTCGCCGAGTTTCCTTGCATGGATTAAGCCGGCACGCAGCACGCGGACGCCGCACGTCGTCACTCCGCGCCATCGTGGACGCGGAGTCCGACGACGTCACCGCTGCTGTGCTGGATGCGGAGGAGGAGGATAGCGCAGCAAGTGAGGATAGCGACGCATCAACAACGACGATCCCAGACTCCATGAAAACAACCCCCAAGGTCGCGGTGATTCGCGATTTACAGAAAGAGGTTGATTCGCGCCGCACGTTCGCGATCATCTCCCACCCCGATGCGGGCAAAACGACGTTGACTGAGAAGCTGTTGTACTACGGAGGTGCGATCAACGAAGCGGGGGCGGTGCGTAGCAGACGAGGCGCCAAGGCCGCGACATCGGATTGGATGGAGATGGAACAGCAACGCGGGATTAGTATTTCCAGCACGGCTTTGAGTTTCGCGTACAGCGGGTTCACTTTGAACCTGTTGGACACCCCTGGTCATGCTGACTTTTCCGAAGACACGTATAGAACAGTATCCGCCGCGGACAACGCTGTGATGTTGATTGACAGCGCGAAGGGCCTGGAGCCCCAGACCAGGAAGTTGTTCGAAGTGTGTCGTTTGAATGGGTTGCCTATTTTTACGTTTTGCAACAAGATGGACCGCCCCAGTTTAGAACCTCTCGAGCTCATGGACCAAATAGAACAGGAGTTTGAGCTCCCCACGTACGCTGTGAACTGGCCGATAGGTAGTGGGGATACTTTTAGAGGAGTATTTCATAGACCAACCCGGGAAGTTCATTTATTCAACAAAGAAGCGAGCTCCGGCAAAACCAAAAAAGGGGAGGACAAAAACACGAAAGGGTTGGAAATCGTGAAACTGGACGACGAGAATTTACAAAATCTAATTGGCGAAGAGTTGTACGGGCAGTTACTGGAAGATATTGAGCTTCTCGATGAGCTTGGCTCTGATTTAGACCTGCAAGCCGTGCACGACGGAGAACTTACCCCAGTTTTTTTCGGATCGGGGATGAACAACTTTGGGGTTAAGTTGTTTCTCGATACGTTTCTGGGGTACTCAACGAAGCCCCGAGCGCGAACCAGTAGCGACGGGTTTGCCATCTCCCCAACCGACGAGGGGTTCACCGGTTTTGTGTTCAAACTTCAGGCCAACATGGACCCGAAGCACAGGGACAAGGTTGCGTTTGTGCGGGTTGTTTCAGGGCAATTCACCAGAGGGATGAAGGTTATGAACGCGCGGACGAAGAAAGCGGTGAGTTTAAGCCGACCTTCGCAACTCTTCGGGCAGGACAAGACTGTGCTGGACGAGGGCTTCGCGGGCGACGTTATCGGGTTAAACAACCCCGGAAGCTTCGCGATAGGAGACACCTTGTACGTGGGCAAAAAGCGAATGCTTCCCCCCATTCCCACGTTCACGCCCGAGTTGTTTGCTTATTTAAGAAACACGGACACTGGTAAGTACAAACAGTTTCAAAAGGGGGTTACGGAACTACTGGGGGAAGGCGCGGTGCAGGTGATGTATTCCAGGGATGCGATCAAGCAGGACCCGATTTTAGCCGCGGTGGGGCAACTTCAGTTTGAAGTCGTCCAGGCACGGATGAAGCAGGAGTACGGCGTGGAGACGAGTTTGGAAAATTTACCCTTTGCGGTCGCTAGATGGGTCGTGAGCGGATGGGACGCCGTCGACGCCGCCGGTCGCATTTTCAACGCCCAGTGCGTCAAGGACCAGTGGGGCGAGCCTGTTTTGCTTTTCAAAAACCAGTGGAACGTGGACCAACTTCAAACAGACACGCCGGAAATCGGGGAACTCTCGCCGATTAGCATTCCGCCGAGCGCGGAGTAGCTGTTTTTAATGACAAGTTCTTGTTCGTTTCGTTGTGGTTTTGTTTCGGCGTTTTTGGTTGACTCGTTCGCATGGGTGCCCCGGGGTATACTCCCCATGGCGCCCGCATCGTTTGACTCATTTCCCATACATCTCGACATGCTCTCGGAATTTCCAATAACGCTACGATTTTCGTTATTTCGTCTGTGTCGCGCGAGACGAGCCCTATTGTCCGCGCGCCCTGACGGAACGTACGATGGCGCGCCACAAAACCCAAACCCCCCCCGGGAATCTCGCCGCCGCGTCTTCTTCGGGCGAGTACACGGCTCCCCACGATGGCGACTTGGTGGACGTGGCCGCGTTGGACGGCCTGCCCGATTTTGACGATGCGCTGATTCCGGAAGCGCTTGGAATCTTGGGATTTGATATGCCGAGCAACGGCATGCCCAGCGACAACTTCGGGCTAGATAACGTCGGCGTCGATGCTGACCAAAACATCGCAACGAACAATGACGAGGAGGATTACGACGCAGAAGACGCTAAAAAAAAACTCAAGGTCCCGGGGGGTAACCAACGGGCGGTGCAGAAACGGTACCGCGAACGCAAGAAAAATTACACCAAGGATTTGGAAAACAAAGTCGAGAAGTTGCAATCGCAGCTGAAACAAATGCAAAGCGCGGCGGAGCAGAAGCACGAGGATGACGTTTTGGCGCACATGGCACTTGGACGCGTGGTACCGGATGGACGATTAGAAGTCGGGCAAATGATTTGTGGTGCAAATGGCGGTCTATTAACCAAAGACGACGACGCGCTGAGTTCGATTGACAAGTTCGAACTCGACGACAAAAGTATTAAAAAAGTAAACCTCGCGAAGTGTCCTTTGGAGCACCAGAAGTTTATTGACAGCTACTTCGGCAAGATTCAAAACATGCGAGTTTTGTTGGACAAAGGGGCGAGCGATAACGAGTTGCGAAGTGCAATCAAGGACGTTACGTCCCTGTGCGCCCCGAAGTCCGCTATGGGCGTCGGCGCGTGCGTGACGAACTTTTCGTTCAGTTATCAAATGATCATGAACAAGCACGCGCGAGCGCTGAACTTGGAGGCGGAGAGGAACAGTGGAGGTTCTACTGTAGTAGATTCGGATGGCAAGGTACTCAATACGCATGGAAAGGCAATCAACTCTTTCGGGTCGCCCAACTCATCATCCAGCGACGATGGACCTACTGCGCTACGCAAACAAACGACGTCGCCCACCGATGTGTGCGCCGGCGATATTTGCGGATCAATAGCGGGCGGCCCGTTGCGCACAATCGCGCTGGACGGCACCGTGATGGACGAACACGAACAAAACGCGCAGATTCAGAAAGCGTGCGATGCATTTTTACTAGTCACCCCCCCGATCGAGGTAGAGAAGTTAGTGGAGTGGAGAGATTCATACATGGATGAGCTTAAGGAGGTTTACTTTGGGAGGCAGAAGTTGGGGATTCAGTTAGCGGCGTTGGGGGGGGCCATGGTGTCAGTTGGGGGTAATGGTGGTGGAGGTGTTGATGGAGCGACAAATAACCAAAGTAAATCCTCCTCGTCTGAAGGGTTGGACAGCGCAACAGTCACGACTACTCCGACTACCGTGACGCTGGCGATGGGAGGCGTACCAGTAGGAGGTGTGACTACTACTACCACCTCGGGCGTCCCTTTGATTGAAAACGCCAACACGTCAAGTTTCGTGCGCGAGGGGGGCAACGTGATGGACGTTTTGACTGTAGTGGAACGACTGAAACAGTCAGTCAAGCACGAAATGGCCATGAAGTTTGAACGCACCCACTCGCTGGTGCTGGATATCGTGCAGCCGCGGACGGCGGCGCATCTCGCGTCCGCGACGTTGCCACTCATTCCCGACCCTTTAGCTATCGCGACGGAGCTGAAAACGCGAGGATTCGGGGGGCGAAGCGTCAAGGCGTGATTGTTTTGTTGGTTTGAGGGGAGTGCATGGACGGGTTTGGGGCTCTAAACCCGTCCAAACCCGTTTTGCTCCTCTCTTATATAGCTCACAGGGCTTCCCGTTCAAGGAAGAGACCCGAGGACCTATCTATACCTGCGTTGTAACAATGAAGACTTTCAGAAATGCTCGCTCGTCGCAAAAATCTCTTTACAAGTGTCACTCAGCCACGTCATTGTTTTCGGCACCCGACGCTCGCTCGGGCTCTGGTGGGGGCTGGCTGGGGCCAGCCCAATTTGATTTTTTTTCGCTGCGACGTGTTGTTTGTGACCCGTAGAACACTATGGACCCGCACTCCGCATGTCGCGTGCTCGGCGTCGCTCCAAACGCGTCCCATGACGAGGTCAAGAGCGCGTATCGAAAGTGCGCGATGCAGTTCCATCCCGACCGAAACACGGGGGGCGGTCCGGAGCTTGAAAGAATCGCGGCTGATAAATTTCGACAGGCGCAAGAGGCGTACGACGTGTTGAGTGGGGGTGGTCAGGGGAGAAACTACTCGCGAACCAGTGGGTCAGGTTCAGGTGGTGGGTACCGTTCGCCTCATTCGTGGAGTTCTTCCAATCCAAACAGCAATGGAAACCAGTATAAAAGCGCGAGCGGGTATTACAACGGCGCGGACGACCCGTTTGGGTTTCGAACTTCGCAAAGCTCTACGGTTGGTGATCACATGCGACGTATTGATCGAAATATCCGGACGCTGTACATCACGTTAGCAATAGTGGGTGTTTGTATTTACTTCGCGCCTTCTGAAAAATCTCCGTCGCAGATAGCGAAGCAGCGCAAGCGTCGGGACAAGCCGACATATAACTACACCGAACGCGCGGTGACTTCTTTAGCCCCGGGGTCGCCGCTGGATACAGATACTTATAGGAACGATAGAAGAGGTACTGGAGGCGCTAGGCGAGGCTTCTCTAGAGGTAGAGACGATACGTATGCCTCCTCAATTTATGATGAGACTTTGGCGGGCGACGACGAGACTTCTTACGCGTACGCTTACGACGGCGGCGGTGAAAGACAAAGACTAAATACCCATAGAGGTTCTCCTGAATGCGGTACCGTAGGTGAACGAGAACATTTCGAGTCGATGAGACGTACAGCTGACGATTCCGGAATCGATGACGAGTTATTAACCCAAGAAGGTGATCGTCCGGAGTGGGCGAGCGGCGGTTATTCTGGACGCGGGATTTCAAAGCGAGTCTTGCCGTATTGGAAACGGCGTGGGGGGTATCGCGGCGAGGAAGGATACGAACAGATGGAAGCAAACGGTATGGGATATGAACCGTCACCCTTGCGAGAAGGCGGGTCTGGTACGACTCTTCACTGTGCTCGGTGTTCCTCGACGTTGCCGTCAGCCGCGAGGTATTGCTCCATCTGCGGGGCGCGGGTCACTAGTCCGCAGAGCGTTCGAGTTTCGAGTTCCAGCCGGGTTTCGGATATTAAAAAAACAACTCCTCTTCCGGATCCGCAGGACACGGGGTTGAACACGGGGCGGGGGGCAGCGAGGGCTAGGGCGGAACGAGACGCCACAGAACCTCGGGAGGGTGGAAGTCAGTAGGTAAGGGTACAGTAGCGATTGTAGCATAGTAGTCGTATGAACGCGTACTAAAAGTGTGAAAATACACCACACGCGAAAAGTCTTCTTGCGTCACGAAATCGCAGAAACGCGATCCGTCGATGTCCCCGCCTGCTCACACCGGACCACGCGTTGCTTGTTCTTTTCGGTTCGTGTCGGGAACGCGCCGCCCGCACTTGTGCCTGTCCAGGTTTGAAAAGCACGTTTCGAGCACGTGCCGCGTCCTTGTAGGTTACCGTTCCGAGGTTCTCGTTCCGTCGCGAAATCGAACTCGATGGGGGAAAAAGCGGAAACGAAAGCCGGGAGCAAAGCCGCCGAGATCTTCGTGGACGGCTCGGACCCCGTGTACCGCGCCGCGTTGAACGGCGACACGAGCGCGGTGAAGCGTGCACTCACAGCTTTGAAATCTAAAAGGGAAAAGTGGACCGCGGTGAATGGCCGGAACGAGGACGACGACGAGAAAACCGCCCTGCACATCGCGGCGAGCCGAGGGTACATGCTGATGGCGAGACATTTGCTCTGCGCCGGAGCTGAACTCTTACCGGACGAACAGGGAAAGACGCCGTTACACGTGGCCGCGGCAAACGACGACAAGGCAATGGTCGTTTTGCTGCTCAACAAACTCAAGGGCGGGGCGAAGTTCCGCGCGTTGACGCAGTTCTGCGAAGGGTACTCTCGCCCGGCGGCCCCAGTGCACGTCGCGAAGAACCCTGAAATTCGAAATCTGCTCCACTTTCGCGGCGCCGGCGACGAGGACGGGGGCAAGCGGCGCGTTTTAATCGAGGGAGACGGGAGGGGCGTTACCGTTCCGAAAGGGGCGTTCATCGTGGCGGCGGTTGCGGCGGGCGTGATTGGATTATATGCGAGGGCCAGGTGGCAAATTTCACAAGGATACGCACGGCCGACGTTGCGTAAATACAGGAGGTGATTTTTTTTTGACGATTAATAACTCGCGGCATAACCTCACTCTACAACCTCGCTACTACTACTAATACTCGTGAGATGTCGCGATTGAAACTCTTTTGCGTGTCCTATACACATCGTGTATATCCCTTGACCACGATTCAAAGCACTCCTTAAACACATCACTTCCGGTACTATTTGACGTTGGCAAGAAGTGTGACCAAGGAGTGACACGAAGCATCGACGCCTTCGTCCAAACGTTTCGCAATACTGGTCGGCCTTAAGTGCGGGGCGTCCAGCTCCTCCACCGCTTTGGTCACACTGTTGCCTAGGGCACCATCTGCCAAACACATCACCCGCACGCGCGTCTCCCGACTGGACAACCACCTAGCTTCCCCGACGACGTCGACGCATCGATCGCACACCTCGTTAGATTCGAGAAGTGCTTTCATCGCGGCACCCTCCGCTTCGGGTGTGGCCACCGGACCCTCCGCATCCCGCACCCTGTACTCCGCATCCTCCCGTGCCACGTCCTCAAACGTCCGCACAGGGACGGGAGCGTCTGAAATGGCTCCAGAACCCATCGGGGAGACGCAGGGGTGTGCGAGTAAGAACTGACAGCTCTCGAGACGAGTGAGGCTGAAATACAAAATAATAACATTACACATCACGCGAGTCCTCATCTAATACGTTATCGACGAGCTCACTGGCGCTCGACCGTAACAAGCTCGAGTCTCCAAACCAAGTATCCACGCCCCCCTTTGCTATATCCCCGAAACCGCACTCCGTCCACACGGTGTCAAACTCGGAACCAACCCAGTGCTCGCCTACTGACGGCTTGCTGAATATCTCGACGAGTCTATAATTTTTATTTTCGGATGGCATCGCGAATCTTAACGCCGCCGCGTGTAAATACGTCCTGTCCAAATTCTTTGCGTCTGCTCCTGCGTATGTCATATCACCCAAAATAGGCGCCCCGAGGCTCTTGCAACACACTCTTAATTGGTGGGTACGCCCAGTGTTGGGTTTCAGGATGAACAAGCGGAAAGAACCTGTTGATGTCGACATGCCTCTCGTAACAAATTTAGTAATCGCGAAGCCTGTTGTTTTGGTTTTATTTTTTCCATCATTTGATGACGTCTTCGTCTCGTTTTCCTTTCCCTTGTGACTGTCCGGCCTTAGCAGTTTCCACGCCCCCCGCCTCGCCTGTGTCATCTCCCCCTTCACGGTTCCCATTTTTTTACTAGGTTTTCTGTTGGACAAAGCGACGTAGTACTTGTGCGCGTTCCTCGACGCGAACTGCTTTGAAATTATTGAAGCAGTCTCTTTGCTTTTCGCGAAGACGCAAATTCCCGATGTGACTTTGTCCAACCTATGCACGGAGTGTAACGGGCCGGTGTATGAAGTGCCTTGTAACGTACCGGCTTGCTGAAGCGCTCTTATCGTAGCCAGCAACCCTGGAGCTGGGTCCGTCGCCAGCCCAGCCTCCACCCGCTCCAAGTCATCCGAGTGGAAGCTTAAACGGTGAGGTTTGTCGACCGCCAACATCGTGGCATCTTCGTAAATGACAACGGGCGCTTCGTTCTGGACAGGTCCCGGATCTCCCACTGCTGCGATGGACGTGCGACCGACGCGAGAGACACCTACGCGACCTGTACACCGTGCCGAGCATCTCCGAGGCACGCACGAAGCGAACCCCGTGGGTGCCCCCAGAGGCGAGGCGTGCATGAGAAATGAAAAACGACAAGAAAAAGAGAGCCCGAAAATAAAACTATTCAACATCTCGCGCCGCTACCTTCCCGCGTCAACGAGAAAGCTATCCGCGCTTCGCAACACTTGGCGCACGTCCACGTCGATGGAGCGTGACCCCAAATCAACCTCCGACCATCCCTCGAAATCAAGCGCCTTACCGTTCACGTCGCGTGAGTAATTTGTCATGACTGGTTTCGAGGAATGAGTCGCTGATAACTTAACGGTGTCGTCCAACCACGCGCTTAGCGAATCGGTTTTGTTGTCAGAGTAATTAGTCGTAGGTTTTTGGGCGGGTTTTTTAGAAGTATCAGGATGGCCTGCTTGAGTAGTACCAGGAGTACCTCTTCCCCGCATCCGCCCGCCTTTGTCAAACGCCGAATCCGTGAGCTTGTTTTTTTTTTCACAGTGAAACACCAGGGGCGTTGAGGGAACCAACGGAAGCGTCTCCGGAACGTTTTCCTTTTCCTGTGAGTGATTAGTCTCAAGTTTAGTTCCTTCAGTACCCTCTGCAGTACTACCTTCTGTTGCGACCTCCTCCACCTCTCCCTCCAGCAACCGCACGAGCCCGTCGACTAGGTTTTCCAAGTGCGAAACCTCGCCGCGCAAACGTTGGTTGTCCTCGGCAAAAACATTTTTCTCGAAAATCAACGTACAGACTTGCGCCCTCAACGCTGCGACCAACCCTTTTTCGTCTTTCTCAGCACTACTTCTGTGCTTGTTTTCCTGCCACACCGAGCCTACATTCATGAGTTCCTCGAACCCGGCTAACGTGTCTAGATCCGCGACGCCCCGGCGTTTCTGTTTCAGTTGCTTTTCTTTTTGAAGGGCCAACGCGAGACTTTCCCGGGACGACGTCAACGATGGATGACCATGGGCCGTACTCCTCAGCGCTCCTCCTGAAGTACTCAACGCCCTTCGCTCCTTCGCACGGCGGAACTCCTCGAGCTGCGTGTGGTGTGATGGGGGGATGGAGGGTGGATTGGGGGGTCAGCGACTGTCAATAGGGCATTCAGTAGGGAAAGGCTACACATCGCAGTGATGACACGAAACCCTCCGCGGTAGCTGTTTAGATTGCGTTCGAATCTGGACGACCGGGCGTTGCCGTCGTCCCTACAACGCACCTTCCGCCTTCCCGTTTCCCGCAACTGCCGCGTGCGTTCATCCATCGCGGCGTGAACCGTACGCGGACGAGTCAGTGAGGAGACACAAGGTTTGGCGAGCTTGACACTGACGACGGCGGGGGTAGAGCGGGCGAAAGCAAACGGTCGTGGCTTTTCTTCGATAAAAACTAGTTCCGGCTGAATCTATTTTTTAGCCTTTTTGTTCTCGCTCGCTCCCGCTTCCCTCTCGCGCTTCATCTTCATCTCCTGCTTCGTCCCTGGTGCCTTCTTCCCCTCTGTAACATCCTCTACATCCTCCTCCTCGTCGTCACTCGCTTCGTCCACCCGCAGCCCTTTGCCGTCGAAGAAGGCGTAGTATTTTACGAGTTTGGTAGTAATATTCGACCAAGTGCCCACCCACCCGCGTGGGAAGGTTACCAAGTCCCTCGGGCCGATTGTTATCGCGTCGCCGTGCACAGCTGTGTCGTCGGGCGTGAGCGTAGCCCCGCCTTCCACAACAAAAGCCTTCTCCTCCTTGTCGAAGTGCCACGGGAATTCAGAGCCCCAGGCGAACCCTCTTGATGGTTTGCGCCCCGCAAACTCAGGCGATGGATCGCACTCCCAACGTGACCAGTCCGCACAACTGTTCGGCACCGCGCCCGCTGCTAACCGCTTTCCGCCGAAGTTGCGCACCACGATGATGGGGCGCGGCTTGGGCATCAAAGTCGTGCCGCGGATGGAGCGGGGGAAACGCGAGTGATCGAGGACCTCGGGTAGACGTAGACTGAAATATCATTCTAACAACCGAAGTTTCACTGAACTCGTTTCTCGGAGCTCCAAGAGATTCTCTGTTCATTCTCATGATGCGCGTCTCAACCGTGTTCCTGTTCGCTTTAGTCATATGCCCTGTTTTGGGAGCCGCGGGACTAACCTGCGACGAGTCCATGACCAGTTTCCACGACAGCGACATCAAGAGCCAAGCGTGGACGGACATCGCGCATGGCAACGTGCGGGCGGTGCGAGATTCGTTAACCGACGATCCGTGCTTCGCGGTGATGCGCGCGGGCGATGGCCGGGGCCCCCTGTTCTGGGCGCACGAGTTCGACAACGAGGAGATCATCGAGACGTTAATCAAAGCGGGCGCGGACCCTAACGCGAAGGACAAAAGCGGTTTAACCCCAGGGCAGATGCCTAAAGCCCCGCCACTCACGTTTAGTGCTTCGGACCATTTCGATGACCACGACCACTACGAGTTTGACTACGAAGACCCATACGCCGCTCAAGGAGCGGGGGTGGACCACTCGGAGATGAGATGATACGGGTTTTAATAGACTAACTACGATATACGATTCGACAAGTACGGTCCGACTTAGCATGATCCGACTAACTGCCCATACTACAACAGCTGTTTGGTTTCGGTATCACTCACGTCGAACGCGAACGACCCTCGCGAACTTAACAACTCGCGAACGTTGTTAGCGCTCCCGCCGGTTCGGCTCCTACCATCCACTCCTGGCCCCAAAACCTTCCCTCCATCTCTGCTCTTGTCATCCTCAGCGCTACTGTAGAAGGAGAACAAGCTTGCTAGTATCACCCCCGCGGCGAGGAAGAACGGCAGCGTCACTTGCGTGCCGAGAAACGCGACTGACAACACCGTGACAACGACCATCCCCGCCGCTGAGTTGAACACCTTCGCGATGTTCGAAAGGTGTTTCATTATCAGGGACGATACGATTCCGAACGCGGCGAGGGTGATTGTGACCCACCATGTTGATGCGGTGAAGCCTTCTAAGCCAGATGGGATGCCTGTATCAGTACCTATACTATCCTTACTACTCCCTCCACCACCCGAGAACATCACAACTAACCCATTCGCGACGACGCCGAACAAATACAGTTGTCCGTTTTGAAGATGAATGCTCGTGTGGAAGTGCTCCTTGTACACGAACTCCACCGCGATGCCTGCTAAAGCGGCTAATAAAGCTCCGAATAACACCAATGACATTGCTGCTATCGGATAAGCGGAAAACGAATCGCAACTCGGATGTGTCGGATCGTCGTCTCCGCGAGCGTGACATAATGAAATCTCCGCCGCCATCACCCCGTCCAACAGCAAAACAACCGCGACCCATTGGTGTTTCCGCAACCCTCGTTTCAACACCAACCAACTTAAAACCGCGACAATTGGTATCTCGATGTGACTGAAAACCACCCACGTGATTGGCGAATCTAACTTGCTTAACACTATGAACCTTAAGTGGTTCTCTATTAGGTATATGAACGCCGGGATGGAGAAGCGCAGGTACCGGCGTTCGGACATGGCTTCGTGTAATTCGCGTTTCATTTGATGATGCCAATCACTCGCTCCATCCCTTATGTGTGTATATACGTACGCCCCTACTGAGAACAGGAGCTTCAACAACTCCGCGAGGAACACCACCATCGCGGGGGAGTACTTATACGTCCGTACGTCGTCGTTTTCGTCATTATTGTCGACGTCCCGCTCGACAATTCCGTTTTGCGCTGCGCTTTGATGCACCGCAAAGACGTGCGCTAGGGAGAGGAAAAGATGCGCGCCCAGAATCGCAACCCGCTGATACGTCAAGCCGCCATCCTCCTCGGAAGGCGCCGCACCGACTGGCCGACCTCCCGTAGAAACGAACCCACCCGAAGACGACCGCCCACCCGGGGTCGCCATGACGCACCGAAGTGCCCTAAAGGAATGCGCGGTGAGTTATTTTGAGTTGACAAAAAATCACGATGATGAGTTGGCGACGTTTCGAGGTCCACGCTTGTGTTGCTCAGAACCGACCGCACAGAGACGCGGCGAACTCTTTACAGTTGCGACGCATATACCTGCTCGTGGAACCCTGACTTCAGACTAAATACGCACAGCATGTCCGCCACTGCAGCGCACCGCGCGTTGGTGCAGACATCGAAAAGAACCGATCGCAACTTGTCTTCCGGTGGCAAATCAGCTCGTTCTCCGTTCCGACACACGACCAGGAACAACCACAAAGGGCGTTCCGTGACGACCACTTCCGCGTTCTTCGGACAAGGCTCGAAGACAACACAATCAAAACAATACGTTCTCAGCTCCAACGAAGTCACCCCCGGCCAAGGCAAAGGCTCGCCGAAGTGGAATGAGATCCACGAGTTTTTGACAAAGGAAAACGTAAAGGCTGTGGAGGCGGTTGATTTGCATTCGTTCGCCAATAACAAAAACGTTTTGTTAATCGACGTGAGGCAGACGATAGAATTTCAAGAGTGGAGTGTACCGCCCTCTGTGAGCTGCCCGTACGCCATCCCCGACCCTAACGTTATTCGCCGAGCCGTCGGGTACGCTATTTCCATCAAAGGCGGGTTGAAAGTGCGCAACCCGGACTTTTTGGAAACGGTGCGAGAAATTGTAAAATCTAATGGATCATCGCAAATTAAAACCATCGTCGTAGTCGACACCAAGGGGGGTAACTTGGATGTAGACCCTACTGCCGCAGGCACATCAGGTGTGTATGACACGACCGATAGCCAATCGTTACGAGCTGCGTTCGAGTTAACGCAGGCTGGGGATTTTGGTGACGTGCGGTACGTCAAAGGCGGGTTGCCCGGGGCTATCGACGTTGGAAACATGGAGTACGAATCCGAAAAGTGGGGAGGTTTCTTAGAATGGCTAACGGACACAAACCGTGACGATACCAGGAAGCTGTTGATGTACAGCCGACTTCTTCCAGACCCTACGAACCTTCCAGGCGTTGTGGGACAAGGGGGGATATTTTTGTTCCTAGGGTTGGCGTACTACGACGTCGGCGGAATAGGAGGCTGGGCGGCGGAAAACATTCCAGCCGCTTGTAGCTTTCTCCCGGTGTGTCTTTGAGTTACTGTAGTTTTGAGTCATTTAAAGAATTAAAAGTGTAGAACACGGCCACTACCTCATATACTCGCCTCACGTGCTCACTCAAATCCAGGCTCACCTTCAAACCATACGCTCCCCTACTCCTTGCTCTCCTCCGGCTCTTCCCGCGGCACCGGCACCGGCGTGTACTGCTTCTCTTCCTCCCACATCACCTGCGCGAGCATGGTTAGGGACGAGAGCGCTTCCTGTTGCGTGTTCGCGGGCGCGGGGAACGGCAGCCGCACGTCCAGGACCTTTTGCTTTCCGTTCCCGCCCGTGACTACGCGAATATCAAATCCGAGCTTGTCCACCCACAGCATCCTGGCTTCAGCGGGCTCGACGTCGTCCCCAAGACTCGCTCTGGCGAAATTCATCACATCCTCATACCGCTCATTGTTCATAGCGTCAACAACGACATTGGCGTGCTTGCACAGGGGATCAGCGATGGCGGCTGAGAAATCATCACTCGTCACGACTTCCGCCCTTTTATCGCTCCCCAGCCCACCCACGTAGAACACCCGGTCAACGATTAAATGGTAATATTCGTCGCCGACACCCAAGGCATCCACTCCAATGCCAGCCCCATGAGTTTCGTCGTACTTTGCAGTAGCGGATTGCGATTCCAAATCGTCGTCGCTCAGCTTCACCAAAGATCCAATGATCGTGGATCGGCTCAAAACGCCGGGGGGCTGCATACCGGGCTGGACGTACAACGAGCACCGCGGTTCGCGTGCGATGTTCGCGGTGTGCACCGCGTCGGCGCGCATGCGTAAAACTACATCGCCGGACTTCGTGACCACATAACTCGCGAACGTTCCGAGCGCGACGCCATCTTCACCCGTGGTGCACAGCGTGCCGGTGTCCGCGATGGCCACTAAAGTCTTCGCGCACTCCGCGGAGGACGGGCGCAACGAATCAGCCAAGTTCACTTCCAAGGCCTGCGCGTCCGCGGAAGCCTCGGTCACCGCGTGCTGCACGACAGCAGTTCGGCGAGGCGCGATGCTTTTTTTGGCAATCGGAGCGCGGTTACGGGGATGTTTCGCGCCCGTGCCGACGTGAGCCGTGACGGGAGCGAAAACAGCGCACGACATCGAAGCAATCGTGTCGACAGGGTTGCAGACGGAGTGTACACGTGTGCGCGCGTCAGACAGTGGGGATTGGGCGGTGTCGGAGGTACCCAAGTCAGATGGATGGTTGTTTACTCAGAAGCTCGGGATAGGTCCAGCTCAGATATCTGGATTACGATTTTTAAGATCTCGAGATTGACATTTGAAAGGCACTTTTCCATCGGTGGCCAAAAAAAAACAACGGTTACCAAAAAATATTAACCGGTTGAGTCGAAACCGTAAATGGAGGCTTGACCGAGAAAGTTGGATTGAAATTGAAGTTTGACTTCGTGAAAACGAGCTTTCATTCATTCCTTGGCCGAGCATCCTTGCTATGGCGTCCGAGGAGTCCCAGCCCTCTTCGAACTACGAGCAGGACATCGACTCCGTGCCGGGGTCAATCACGGACACGAGTAGGGACGTGAACTGTGAAGATACTGTTTTGACCGACACCCCGGATGAAAAGCCACACAGCAAGGGGGGCATTTTCGGCGGTTTGACCGGCTTGATGTCGCCGTTAACACCGAGCGCCATTGCGATGAAACCGGCGGGTACCAAAGACGACAGGCCTCCATCCAAGTCCGCGATCGTGATGGAGCTCGTGCGGTGTGCCCAGGACTTAACCGAAGACCAGGTTGCGGAGTTCAAGGAGTGCTTTTCGCTGTTCGACGGCGACGGGAGCGGGACTGTTGACACTTCGGAATTGGGCGAAGTCATGAGATCGCTCGGTCAGAAGATGTCCGACGAAGACCTTGAAAAAATGATCCAGGAGGTGGACGCGGACGGAAGCGGCACCGTTGATTTCGCCGAGTTCCTAGGTATGATGGCCAAGCAGATGAGGGACCACGATACCGACTTGGTGTTGCGACGGGCGTTCGATTTGTTCGCGACTTATGATGCGCAGTCGGGGGAGGAAAAAATTCCAGTCGCCAATTTACAGATTGTCTTCGCTGTGCTGTGCGAAGCCATGACGAAAGAGGAGATCATATCGCTGACCACACAATCAGCTGGTAACAACAACTCTGCCCTTACCTACGAGCAGTTCTCGAAACTGCTGCAGGACACGGAGGGGGAAGTGGAGGGGGAGGTGTAAAGTATTGTAATTTGAGTGTAGCATCGTTGAAAGAAGTTTTTGAGTCTCAACTGCGTCACCCGATTAAAATCGCAATCGCATCAGTGCTGCGTCGTCTCGTCTCTCTCTCCTCAAAGTAGTTCCTCATATGCTCGCCTCTCATGCTCACACAAATCCAAAAAGTAACCCACCCTTACTTCTTGCCCTTCTTGGAGTCCTTCGCCTTGCGCTGGCGCTCCTTGATCTCGCGAAGCGCGGCATCGCGCGCGGCGGCGCGCACGTCGCTCTTCTCACTGCGCTTCTTCTGGATCACCTCGAGGCTCACACCCACGATCGAGCGGTTGTTCGTCTTCACAGACCGCTTCTTCTTGCGCGCAATCTCGGAGGTTTGGTCCTGTAGAGTTGGGGGGGGTGCAAAGGTCAGTCTTGAGCTCAAGCGTGTTGAGATTAGAAAAACAAAAAATGACTCGAACAGCTTGGTTTACTCGTTCCGATGAACGTGTCGCAGATGGAAAAATCTCCCCTTCGTCGTGGTGGGTGACGTCGCGACACGAGCGATGTCACGCCGCTCGTGCCGTGTTCGCTGCGCTACTCAGTACACAGTACTACCGATCACCCAGACACGCGGTGGTGTGGACCACCGGGTGTCGAGGGCTTCAGAGTAGCCCGGTACCGGCCAAGCTCGATGCAAAAACCCTAAACGAAAAGCCGCGCGATGATGTTTTTTTCATCCGACGCGCGGTCGTCGACGTCCATGTGGAGCACCAATCGACCGTCCTTTTCTGGTTATAGGCGTAGCAGGTGTCACTTGACATGTCCCAGTATATATCCCTCTACGTACCTTCTTGTGGGCCTTGCGGTACTGCGTGGTCCACGCCAGCTTGGCGGGCCTCAAACGAAGGTTAAACAGCCTCTTGCACTTGGCGTTGAGGAACAGGTAGGTCTGCGAGTCCATCTTGGTCAGGCGCATGCCATGACCGGGGTAGATCTTCAAGCCGGAGAACCGGCACACTTCGGTCTTGAGAACCATCTTTAGCGCTCTGCTTCGACGTAGGTCGCGCGGCTACGAGAGGGCGAGGGCATTGGCCGGATGACGCTGAAGACGGGAAAATCAGAAACGCGACAGAGAAAATAAGCGCGTTCACGTTCGATGTTTTTTATCGGAATTTTTTTGGTTTTCTGGGAACGAGTGAAAAGCTACGACTTGCTCTTCTCTCTCTTCGCGAGCACAAGTCGTGGCGCACGGAGCGCAGACGTAGTGCGCGCGGACGTGGTTTGACCTGGCAAACGCACTTTCGTGATGGCCGGACAGAAGCGGTGCCCCCACGGAAGGAAATTCCACTGCGCGAAGTGCAGCCCCTGCCCCAACGGCAGGCCAAAACACGGCTGCAAGGAGTGCAAACCCTGCCAACACGGCAGGCTGAAACGCAACTGTGCGGACTGCACCCCCTGCCCCAACGGCAGGGTGAAAAGCAAGTGCGCGGTGTGCAGCCCCTGCCCCCACGGCAAGCTGAAATACAGCTGCGTGAAGTGCACCTCCTGCCCTCACGGGAAGGTGAAAACGAACTGCGTGGTGTGCACCGGCTGCCCTCACGGCAAGCAAAGACCAGGTGCGCGGAGTGCGAAGCGGCACGCGCCGATCCGCCGAGTTCGAAGCGGGTCAAGCGTGAGCCCGAGAGTTCGCCAGAGATCAAGCAAGAGCTGTTCATGATTCAAGGCGCATACAGAAAACACCAAGGCTTTGACAAGTAGATGAGACGAAACAATTTCTTCTAGATACAAAGAGAAGTGTGAGTAAAAATGCGCAACTACGCCATCGGCTTCTCTCCCTCGCTCTCCTCATCGTCATCCTCAGTTTCATCAGCATCACCCTCTTCCCCTTCCTCCTCCTCCACCCCAACATATTTATGAACGTACTTCTTCATGAACTCCGCGACTGATGAGACTTTCGCGTGCCAAAGCGCGGCTTCTTCATCCAACAGTTCCTCCTCCGCCCCCCCATAGTCCACGCCGACTACAGATTTCTCGACGTCCTCAAGCTCAGTCTCCTCTTCGCTCTCCTCTAACGCGAGCTCAGGGTTATCAACAACAGCGTCTACGAAAATATTGGTACCGGACAAAGCCTCGCCTCTAGGCAAGCGTCGCAAATCAAAACCCAACACCGTGCGGCTCGCGTCCAGCTCCTTCAACAAAGAAACTCGCAACGTTTCAGTCAGCAAAACGTTACCGCGTAAATAAACGGAGTATCCCATTCGGCGGTTCATCAGGTCCCGTAAATACCCAGGGTGGAACTTACTCACTGCGGACAGCGAGCAAGTGGAATGCGGGAACCACGCGTCTCCGAACCACGACGCATTTCGTAACAATCGCAGCTGCTCCACGCCGATCTCGGGCCCGTACGTTCGTATGGAAACCAACTTTTCCGTTTCAGAAAAATAGTCATACGTCCCTAGCCTTTGCGCCGCTCTGTCCTTCGCCGCGGTGTCCTGTTCCTCCGCCCACTTCTTCTGTTCCCGCTCCATCTCCTGCATCGCCTCAGCTTCGGCCATGACCTCGAACTCCATCTGGGAAAGTTTTCGGCGGTTGGGGGTTGAGGGGGTAGAAGGGGTTGCAGAATCAGAAGAGTCAGACTCATCAGATTCTTCCGTCTTTGTCTCCGTCGCCGCGACCCTCTTCGCCTGAACATCCATGAAGTGCTTCACCCGCTTGCGGTGCGCCACGCCTTGCTTGGAAACCTCCCCGGTCAACCCGTCCCGCCGGTGCTCGAAGTGCCGGGCCTTCGCCGCGGTGAAGAACTTGGGAAGTTTCACCAATTCAGATTTGAGTCGATCGCTTTCCGCCGTATCCTTTGAGTCATCGGATCCAGCAGCCTTTTTATCATCCGCATCCGCCTTGTCCTCAAAGTTAAACACCTTCACCTCCAGCTCTTTCAGCTTGTCACGCTTCATATATTTTTGTACCCGTCGCCAGTTGTCGAATCTGAACCCGCCGTCCACCGCGGCGTCGGCGAGTTTGGTAGCCGCCGCGTCGCCGCCGTTCTTCGAAACCTCCGCGGCGTACGACCACGCCGTGTCCGCGTCCGAGTCAGAGACTGTTTGCACACTGGCGCAAGGGATGCCTCCAGATGCGACGCCTGGTGATAAAATAGCCCCGGGCAATCGAGTCGAAGCAGTGCGCACAAAACCCACCGGGTCGAACGGCACCAGCGCGTCTTGCTCTTTTGCTTTACTGAACGCATCGAGGGACATGCTTTGTTTTGGAATGGACGGACTGGGAGCGCGTCCCGTGGAGTTTGAGTCCGAGTAATCCCAGTAATCGCCCCAAAGGTACGAATCGGAATACGCGGAAGAATTCTTATAAACGCACGCCATTTGCGGCAGGAAGCCTTGCGGTCCTGGAAGAACTTCTGCGTCTAAAACGATTGGCGATTGCAGCGAGCGAGACGCTACTAGTTCTTCCAAAGCTTTAATCACAGGCACCACTATTCTCGGGTCTTTCAGCGATATCTGCAGGCCCTTGTTCGATCCGCTTGCGATAAATCGCTTCAGAAAGGCATCAAAAGTCAACCCATCACTCGCATCCATCGGGCGGTAGCTGGATTCCGAAACGACCGGAACGTCTTCGTATTTAATCCCGTTGCCGTTACCCTTCGTCTTCGTCGTCACGATTTGCACCGTGTGCGACACCGGTACGACCAGGAAGTGCGTCTCAGGGTCACGCACAGCGACGAACAAGTCGTCACCGGTGTATATTTCCTCAGTAAATCGAACCTGCGACATTCTTCGTAGTCCGAAGTGCCGCAACACGCGCTCCGAACGCCATTTCGTTTTTTCCTCATTTTCCAACGCTCGTCTTTGAGCGTACCTCAAACGCATTTGCCGTGTCGCTTTCTCCGCCGCGCTCGCACCTGACAGCAAGGTGATACAGACGAAGATGACGCAAATTGTGACAACGATTTTCCACAGCGGGAAGCGTGTTATGGAGCCAGAGACTTGTCCCTCATGTCGATCGTCTACATCGACCTCATCCTTCACCACGTCTTTCATCTCTTCCACTAACCGGTGCTTCGCCCGGATCGCGGCTCTTAGATCCTCGGCCATCCCGTCGTCGGCGGAAGGTAATCTTACCTTGCCTTTGCCCTTGGACCGACCCATCGTTGGGGGGGGGTAGATGCACAGGCGCGCGGCGCGAATGAATGACAACTCAGATCTCGTATCGTTCGACAACTTTCTCAGACGCGGCCCGATTGACACGAGCCATATTTTAGTTCCAGCCACACAGCTAGTCACTGTGCTAGACACGCGGCGCGATGTCGCACACCGCGCGGGTGATTGGCGTGTCACGTGGGCATCCCACAGTGTCAGGTATTCGTTTAACTGGTACTGGACCCACGCATCGCAGGCCCGAGGATGCGGTTAGGACAAAGATGTGCACGGGTGCGACATCATCGTCGGCGGGTTTTCAGCAAGGCTCTTCGTTCATGGGACGCGCCGTGAGGAGTGTCACGCACGGACGAGTTCGCGCACGACCCTTGCGCATGACAAGCACCGCCACCTGTTCCTCTACCCCCAACCATCCAACGAAACCCCGCTTGGTGCTGTACACGAAACCCGGGTGTTGCCTGTGTGAAGGGCTGGAGGAGAAGATTGGGGAAATTTTTGAGGGTAACGCGGGTGCGGCGTTGGGCGACGTGCTAAGGGACTTGCAGTTCGAAGCGAGAGACATTTCACTGAACCAAGTTTGGGCAGAGAAGTATGCGTTAGAGGTACCGGTGTTGACACTGGTGACGTTTCAGCGGGAGAGTGATGATGAGAGTACTCCTATGGGCAATGAGTCAGAAACAACAAATGAAACTCCGCTTCCGCGGCCGGCGCCTCGTTTGAACGCTGCTCGACTGGCGACGCGGCTGGGGCACGACGTTCAAAATGCTTTGAAAGGCGAACAAAGTGGACGGAAAGGGTGGGCTACGGGGAGTAGTAGCGGTAGTACCGGTGGGACGAGCAAAGGAAATTCTGGCGGATGGGCGGTGGTGTCGGAGAAACCATTTTAATCGATTTATATTTTTACTCTTTCAAACTCGCCTTCTTCAGCTCATCCAAGAATCTCAAACCAAACGTCTCATCACACCTCCACGAACCATGCGTGCTCTCGTGAAAGTCGTGCCCCTGGCGATCGGAGCGGCTGCTTTCACAAGGCTGGTGCGCATGCGCTCCACGGTCGCGAAAGCAGCCAGGGCGTGTGTCCCGCCGACGCCACCAGTGGTACGAGGAGATTTGAGATTTGGTTCGGCTCGATTCAATCTGAACTAGTCTACTGGACCTTCGCTGACCCACATGCGTTGCCCCCCTGACCCCGCCCCTCCCCAGCCCAAACGCGAGCCTCACAAAGTTGTGTTCGGCGCTGTTCCCGGCGAAAACCGAGGCACCGATGCGATGTCACCCCCGATCGAACGCGACGACGATTTGTTCTGGCTTCGAGATGATGAAAGGAAGAATCCTGAAGTGTTGAGTTATTTGAAGCGGGAGAACGAGTACACCGAGGAACACTTGCGACACGTCCAACCGCTAGCAAACAAGGTGTACGAAGAGATCGTTGACAGCATTAAAGAAACCGATGACGACGTTACGTTTAAATGGGGAAGTTCTTACAAATACTTCGTGCGCACGGAGAAGGGAAAAGCGTACCCGATTGTTTTGCGGAAAGGTTATACTACTGCTAAGAATTCCTCTGAACATATCGTGTTGGACGTCAACTCCTTCGCAAAAGACTTGACGTATTGCAGCATAGGGGCGTTTAAACCCTCTCCCTGTCACTCTAAATTGGCCTACTCCATCGACAAAAACGGCTACGAAACGTACAATGTTCACTTTAAGGACTTGAGTGATGATAAAATAATAGACGACGTTCTTGTTGGCACGTCAGGCGCTGTGAGCTGGGGACACGATATAACCACAGTCTTCTACAGCACCCAAGATGACGCACACAGGGTGGACAAGGTGTGGATGCACACGTTGGGAACGGAACAAGACGATGATATCCTAATTTACCACGAATCCGACGAGCTGTTCAACGCGGGTTTCGGGCGAAGCGCGGATGGAAAGTTCATGGTCGTAGAAAGCGAATCCACGGAGACTAATGAGGTGCACGTGTTGCCGATTACTGATGACAGTGACACCTTGCCTGCTCTTCAATGCATAGCGCCGAGAAAACAGAACCACAGGTATTACCCCGAACACAGAGGCGACTTTTGGTTTTTACTGAGCAACAGAAATGAGAAAATTAACTTTGATCTTTACCGCGTTGCTGATGACTCAATTGGTGATGAGTCTGGTTGGGAGCTTGTGCCGGGTGTGCCTAGTACACGCGTTGTTGAAGTGCCTGTTGTGTCGACTGATGATGCCGATGATAACATTCCGGTTGGGTTCCCGTACTCGCCGCGTCGAACGCTGGAATCGATATCAGCGTTTCGTGACTATTTGGTCCTGGAAGGCCGCGAGGACGGCTTTTCGCAAATATGGATTTTACAGCTGTCAGAGGATGGGAATATCAACCGTCACCATCGCAGCTCATGGCCCTCTGAGAACTGCGTGGTGTACACTGCTGTCGCGTCCGCTTCGCTTTCCTGCGTCAGCGCGAATCAAAACTTCAATTCGAACGAGTTATTAATTGCGTATTCGTCGCTGACAACCCCTAAGACTGTTTACGCGTACGACATGGAAAGCCAGACTAAAGAGATCATCAAGGAAACGCCTATGTTGAACGGCTTCGACGTAAAACAGTTCGCCACGTGTCGCGTTGAGGTCACCGCGAGGGATGGGGTTAAAGTCCCAGTTAGTTTGGCTTGGAAGAAGATCGACGACGATACGTCTGCAAACTCGAAAGAAAACAGTTCACCCCCAAAAGACTCGCCTGTTCTTCTCTCAGGGTACGGTTCGTACGGCGTTTCCTGTGACCCGAGTTTCTCACGGGAAGACGTGCCTCTTTTGAACCGAGGGGTGGTCATCGCCATCGCGCACGTCAGAGGCGGAGGCGAGATGGGCAGGGAGTGGTACGAGAAACAGGGAAAGTACTTGACCAAGAAGAATACTTTTTTTGATTTTGTCGACGTAGCGCAAGCGTTGGTGGACCAAGAAATTACTTCCAGTGAGCAATTAGCCATCACCGGCAGGTCCGCGGGAGGTCTGTTGATCGGCGTATCGCTTAATTTGGCTCCGGAATTGTTCAAGTGCGCCGTTGCCGCGGTGCCTTTCGTGGACGTTATGGTCTCCATGTGCGACTCGACGATACCTTTAACGACGGGCGAGTGGGAAGAGTGGGGGAACCCGAATTGTATGCAGTTTTTTCCCTACATGTTGAGTTACTCGCCAATGGAGAACATTATGAAAAACACGGAATACCCTAGTGTGTTAATCACTAGTGGTTTGTTCGACCCTAGAGTCGCGTACTGGGAAGGCGCTAAGTACGCGGCGAGGTTGCGCGAAGCTCAAAATTCAGAAAAAAACAAAATTTTGTTGAAAACCGACTTAAGTGCCGGGCATTTTAGTGCTTCAGACAGGTACAAGTACTTCAAGGAAAAGGCGTACGAACACGCATTCGTTTTGGACTGCTTGGGGTTCTCAGGAGTGAAGCCAAAGTGGGAACAGTAATGGGCATATAGCCTAAGTGCGTATATAGTCTAAGTGCGTTTTTATACTACTATCCTATTCTGATTGTCGTCACCACCACGTTTTCTTCTTCGTCTCTACATCACTTACATCCTTCTTCCGCACCGGCGGCGGCAAATCCAGGTAAAGAAACGGCACCTCAGGTTCCTTACCCTCTTCGGATGCTAAGCACTTTCTCAACACGGAAAACGCGGGTGGAACCGTCAACAGCGGGTTCCCCTCGAACAACGCTTGAATCACATCCTCCACGCGGTCGTTACACCGGTGCGGCTTGGCTCGGTTTTTAGTGACGTACAGAAGGTCGCCTTGGTGTTCCCTGTACACCCCTTTCTTGATGCCTTCGTGGAACTCTCTGTGCTGCGCCTCCTCCGCAGCTCGCGTTGAACCCGGGGAGGCATTCAAGTCGCGGTCGCTGGTGGACGTGCCGGGAGGAGGCACGTTGAGAGATGCGGCGTTGCCCATGTTGTGGATTTGGTGCAATCGGAAAGCAGATCACGTCAATCAATCAACACGCCCGTTGTGCTCCCCTACGCTACGTGAAGACCCGCTACCCGAGTAATCGATCACACGAATCCAGCGGCAGTACGATCAATGCACGGTGCGCGTATCCCGATCACGGTGACGTTCAAGGTGTGCACACCCAGGCGGTGCGGCGCCGACTAACGAATGGCGCCGACTTTGCTCATTCAGTCGTTTTCGTGATCTCATTTCGTCACGCGTATTCCATTGTTGCGCAATTGTGCTTGTCACCAGATGGAGAGGCGCGTTGGGCCCCCGCGCTGGGTTCGGCCGGGTTTGGGTATGGCGTCTGAGTTAGTCTTGGTGGTGTTATCGCTCCTGCCCGCGGTGGCGGATGCGGCGAAGAAAGCAGATCCCGAACCCGGCGGGCTTCTCTCTTCGATTAAGAATTCGGTTGCCGAGGGGGTTTCGAAGATGAATTGGCCGTCCGTGCTTCAGACCCTGCTGCTTCACGTCGACTACTGGATCCTAATCGCGGTAGCGTTTATTGTCGCGTCAAGGGTGACGCAGAGGAGTGCTGATCGGAAGCTACGAAGGGTAAAGGTCGCGATGGACTTTGCTCGTCACCGAGATGCGAATTACACGTCAGTGGAAACCGGCATGTTGGAGTGGATCAACCACTTGCTGCGGCACGAGTGGCGGAGCATTGTATCCAACATGGTGGACAAGCAAGCCACCGAAACGTTAAATCAAACGTTGAAAGATTCAAATAAAATGAGTGGCGGTTTTCTTAAAGGCGCGGTGTTGAATGAACTTACGTTGGGGGTGACGCCGCCTGATTTGAAGCTCTACGTGAGCCGGTACAACCCGGGCGAGGATTACTTGCAGTTCGAGTTCGACTTCCGGTGGGACACTGTGGGGAGTCACATATTCATCAACGCTGACGTGAATGCGACAGGTGGCATGATGTCATCATTCATCCCAAACGCAATGAAATCATTTACGAACGCGCTACCCTCAATTCGAGTGCCTATACACGTCACTGACTTATCGATTGAAGGGAAGGTATTGTTGGGAATGAGATTAAGTAACAGACAACCTGGTGTGGCTGGCGTTGATATATCCTTCGACCACAAGCCAAACGTCAGCTTACAAATTGAGTGCGTCGGCGTTCCGGTGAACGACATACCAGGCGTGAAGGAATTCATCGAACAAAAGATTGGCGACGTGTTCGCGGCGAGCTACGTGGAACCTAAACGGTTCTACCAAGACGTCGAGAGTTCGTTTCTGAAACAGTTTCCGGTTGCCGGGGTGGACGGGAATTCGATCGGGGATGGAGGGTGCTTGGTGGTTGACGTTGATAGTGCTGAGAGATTACCTTCCACGAACCAGAAGAACAAAACCGCGAACCCGTACCTCGAGTTGACGTACGCGGGGGTCACGCGACGCACGGTGACGCGCACCAACACGATTTCGCCGAGCTGGCGAACGCGGCTGGCGTTTCCGGTGCCGCGGCAAAGAGGGGACGAAGGTACTACTGGATTTGGCCAAGACGAAACAAAAGGCGAATCCCGCTTACTCCCGTTACGCATCCGCGTCATGGACTGGTCCCCGCTACAAGAGCCGGTTTGCATCGGGAACGCCACGCACCTGGTGGATATTTCAAAATTGAGAAAGAATGCGGTGAACGCAAAATCCACGAGACCGAAAGACATCGCTAGTGATTCAAAAGGAGGCGCCTTGGGGTTACAACAAATCACCATTCCGTTGCGAGGCTCCAGAGGAGGCTTGTTGAAGCTTTCGCTGGGGACGGTGGTGGGTACGTCTGTTAACGATACAATTCCGGGATCTATTAACTCAATAACTACCCGTCTTTCGCGGCAAGATTCCACCACGTCAACCGGTTTCGATCCCGACGCCGAGGAATACGACGAGTACGTCGGGACTGTGGAGACGGAAACAAACACGCCGGTGGGGGAGCATTCACCCAGTACACCTTTGGAGATGGTACGGAATGAACGGGTCTCACCGGTCAAGCCAATCCCTATGAATAACTCAAACGGCTCTGGGTCTGACGGAGGCACCGCGGCGTTTCACTTGATCAAACTCGCGAGGTTACAGAAACAGAAACGGGACGACTTTGATAGATTTAACTCAGAAACTCGGGAGTTACGACATGAGCTACACGGTTCGTTAGAGCAATTAGGCATGGAGAAGGATAGACGTCGCTTAGAACTCCGAAGAGCCCTGGTAGAGGGCGCTACGTTCACGTGCCACACGAAGCGCAAGCCTGGGTTTGAACCCGGAACCTACAGGTTCTGGTACGTTGCGAGTAAGAAGCAATTCGTATGGGCAAAGGGTGCGAAGCCTAACCAGAAACCGAAGTTACACCAGTTCGTGCCTGTTTCGTTGATAAAGGAGTGCGTCGTGGGGGTTGACGAGTTCACGTTAGGGTCGGACGACACGAGTAACACGATGAAAACTCGAGACGAAGCGAAACTTCAATTAGAAAAACAGCGAAAGAAGAACAAAAAGAAAGGAAGACGGTTTCTGCCGAAACATGGGCCGGTCGGGTTAGCGAAGAAAGCCGCGGGGAAAGCGAGCGCGCTTTTGGTTTCCAAGAAGATAGGAGAACACGACCCGAGCAGGTGTTTCAGTGTGCAGCTGTGGAAACCGGATTTGGTGGAGAATAACATAAGTGATACGCTTTTGGGATCGGGCGCCGCGGGTTTGGGATTGCAATCTATCGATTTGGAGCTACCGATTGGAGGCAACGGCCGATCTGTGCAGGAGTGGTGCGATGCCATCACAGCCGTCGCCAACGAGAACGGGGGAGGGCGGTTCGATGACGATGGCGATGACGATGAGCAACTAGACGTGTCCCACCACAACGGAGGAGGTCCAGCACGTTCCAAGTCGCCGCCGCTGGGTGGGCGGTTGAAACAAGCGAGCGCCGCGTCTGGCCTCGCCGTTGAAAACGGCGCGGCTCCCAAACGCGTTGAAACTCCACCGCCGGAGGACACGACCACGCCGTTGCGCAGACCCGTTGCTTTGCCAGAGAACTTGGACGGCTCAAGCGACGAAGCGCCGTCTGGTGCTATGTTGACGATTCCAATTCCACCTGAAGTGGAAGAGGAAGAGGGGGTTAGCGGGTGATCAGAGGTTGTGTGTTCCAATTTTTATCCTGATTATTGATTACTCCTGTCGTCAAATTGTCGTCTAAAATCCGACGTGTCATCTCCCCCATTCGCTGTCGCGCACCGCCCGTGTACTTCCCGAAGGTTTCGTGATGTTCGTTCGTGTCAACACTCGAAGCGCGCTCGTCGTGTGTCTCGTATGCGTCGTTAGTATACCCTGCGCATTCGCCGCGTGCGCCACGTCATCGGAGCCGTGGCGCGGTGTCCTTTATGACATTGACCAAAAAATCACAGTCTCGGAAGGCCCTTCAGGCGGCTCGACCTACGTCCCGTTCGCGGACGGCGCTGGTGTACACCTTTTCGCGGACGCGAACCAAGAAACGGAGAATGACGGGAATTCCTTTTCATCCCACACCGCGGTTCACGAGTACATCCACATCCTGCAGCAAGCGATGTTGGCGGGGGACATTACGAACACCACGGTTGGGCCTGTTTCATTAAAAAGCACGTCCACTTCCACGGAGCGGTTCGTTTGTATCAACAAGTGCGGAGTGCCCAGCATTTTCTGCGAAAAGTCACTGGCAGTCCTCAACGCGTTGCCTGTGACCATGAAATTGTTAGATAGAACGATGTACGTCATATTCTATCCCAACACGTACGAGGATGGGAATACCGCGTGCACGGACACGGACACCAAAAAAGTTGAAATCCTAGAACAAGTGTACGGCTCAACATGCGCGAACGGCGAGTACATGTCCGGCTTCATGGCCAACGAAAACCACGTCGTCGCCGAGGGGGATGCGGAGTACTGGGCGTTGAGTTTGGTGGACGACACGGAAGTATTTTCAATCTTTTCCGGTGCCGACTACTGGACGGGTAAAATTAACGACGCGAAGACGAGCTGCTCGTTGCCTGGGGATACGAAATTTCGTGTGAAAGACGGTTCGTCCTCCTCCACTGATTCCGTCATCGCCGCGTACGAAAACGCGGACGCACCGCAGTGCGCGGATAACCCGATCGGGGAGCTGGCGTATTCATACTTCCTGGAGTGGTGCACAGCGGAATCAATCACGTGCACGCAGGCTAAACAATTCAAAGTCTGGATGCGCGCACGGGAGTTAGGGTGGTGCGGCGCGTTCCTGGAAGTGTTCGGAAAATCCTGGGGCGAGTACGTTTGTGCCATGGAAGGTGCTGATGTGTACAACAGTAATCCAAGCTGCGTCGCGGATGACGTGCCGTGCATCGCGTGCGCTGGGGATTCGTGCGAAGGCGGATCGATTAACTCCAGAGCTGGCAAACCAAAAATCGAAACGTCTCTGGTGTTTGGAGTGCTTTTGTACGTAGCGCTTCTCGGTCAGTAACCGTTTTATGGTTATAAAAGCTGTATACATTGGAAGCTGTATATACTATTCAACCACACACGTGCATGTTCTTACAATCTAAGGTAATGTTCTATAACCCGCTATACTCGTTTCGCGTCTCGTCCAGCTCTTTTTGTAACGCCTTCGCTTCCCGCAGAAACTCGCGAGCGCCTTCAAGATCGCCATTTCTCTTACTCGCCAGAGCTTTCTTCTTCGTCTCCAGAATTTGTAAAGTGAGCGACTCTACCTGTTCTTCTAGTATTTTTGACGGATCGATGTCAGGTAGCTGTCCGTCAACGTATAATGCGTCGTAGTTCCCACTAAAGTGCGCGTCCGCGTGATCAAAACCGAGCTCGTCCGCAAGGAGCTTTTCGTTTTCAGCTGATGAGGTTTCAGGGTCATCAGACTGCTCATCATACGCCTCGTCTTCGTCCTCTTTCAGAGCCTCACTCCTCGCCGCTTCCATCAACTGTTGTAAATCAGCGCTGGCGCGGACATCCAGTGCGTTGGAAGCGCTTTCAGTGGTGTCACCCGGTACCGCTGATTCATTTTCATTTTCGAAATTTCTTTGCGCGTCCAGTTTACTTTGCATCTCCTTCGCGCGGCGCAATGTAAACCGCGCGCCTTCCATGTCCCCTTGTTGTTTTAATTGGATCGCTTCCATTTTTGTGGTTTTGATATCCTGTTCTGTTATAGGAGGCTCACCGTTGATGAATTCGTCTCGTATTAACTCGTTGTTTCCCGAGTCGTTCGTACCAGCTTGTGCGTTTCCATTCGCACGCGCTTGTTCTATTTTCTGTTTCACTAGTTTCGATTTCCGTAAAGCGTCCCTCGCGCCTTCAATATCCCCCTCACGTTTCAACCGCACAGCTGTGTGTCGAAGAGTGTCGTGGTCAACCGTCAAATGATCAATCAGCTCCCGGTGTCTTGAGTCGTTGATTGAGCTTTCAATAGCCATGCGTTCCCTCTTCGCCTTCGCTCGCTCGCTCGTCTCGTCTTGCATCAGCGATAAATACAAAGCAGTGTCTTCATCGGGTTCGTCGTCGTTCGCCTCGATCTCCGCGCGTATTTGCGCTTCTTCGTCGCACATCGTGTCGCTCATCGACGCGAGTTCTCCTCGTAGACGACGCTCTAGAAGTTCCATGGATTCCTCTGGGGTGTCATGGTCGTTTGAAGCACCTCCTTCACCGTCACAATTTTCCTCCCCGAGCTCCGCCAACAGCGCTTCGTCTGAAAAGTCCTCCACGGCCTTCAGTGTCGTCGCACGTTTCGGCGCAGGCTTTGTGGAAGGGTCAGGGTCTCGCACCGGCCTGACGTTGCGCGACATCCGCGCGCCAGGCGGGCACCACCCGACCCGCCGATAGGAGTGCCTACCACAAATTTCATCTTGACTTTTTCAGCTTAGAACGAGTCGACTCTGATTTTTTCATGCAGATCTGCAAAACCCTCGCGCCCCCATCGGTATTATGGCCAGTCTCGTGTGCGCGGTGTGACACAGCCTGACGGGGGTTAACGAACCATGTTTTCCGGCGCGAAGGGCGGTGCGGTTGCCGATGGCCCGGACGCGCACATCTCCGATCTGTTCACTAGGCTTGTGCAATCAACCGAGGACCACGCGCACAAAAGAACCTTGAAGATCTGCGACGATTTGTTGAAGACGAGCCCCGGGGATCTCGACGCGGAGCTTTGTAAGGTCATCGCGTTGATTGAGCTCGGGCGGTATGCAGATGCCGTGGAGTTTCTAACAAGCGACACGACAACACAACACGCGTTTTTCCGGTTCGAACACGCGTACGCGTTGTACAAAGCCAATCGGTTGGAAGATGCGCTGGAGATGCTGGATGCTTTCGATCCCACCTCGGCGGACGGCGAAGGCAGCGACAAGGACTTCGGTGCGGAGCAACTCCGGGCGCAGCTCCTGTACCGAACAGGCAAGGCGGAAGAGGCAGTTGAATTATATCAAGATTTATTCGAGCGCTTCCCTGAGAAGACGAAAGCATCAGCCACGACGGCGGTGAACTTAACAGCCGCGTTGGTCGCCGCTAATAAATCATCAGAAATAACCCAAGCGTTGAAAAAGATAAACACCACCCCGAAAGCGTCTTTTGAATTGGCGTTTAACGTGGCGTGTGGGCTGTTAGGCAAAGGGGAGTTTACGGATGCGCTTGAGTACTTGACCTTAGCCAAAACACTGGGTTCGACGACTTTACAGGACGAAGGGCTTGGCGAGGACGAAATTGCGGATGAGCTCGTTCCCGTCGACGTGCAAATTTCCTATTGCAACACGAAGCTCGGGAGGAAAGACGCCGCGGTTGACGGGTACAAAAACGTTTTACAATTAAACACTAGTGATCATAGTACGACTGCAGTAGCGGCTACGAACCTCGCCACGTTGCTTGGGCCCCGAGGCGAGGGGGGCGCTGACTTGCTGAAGAAACTGGAGAAACTGTGCGACGCTAATGGGAAAGTTACTGACAACGTTTCGGCGCTAGGATCGCTGCAGTCTGTAAAGCAAAGCCTGGTGCACAACCGAGCCGTATCGCTGGTGCACCTGAACAAGCTTCTGCTGGCGAAGGAGATGTTGCCTGCGGTGAGGGATACGTGCGGCGTGGCGGTGTCTGCGTCGTTGGAAGCCGCCATAGCAACGCGCGAACGCCGACCGAAAGACGCTTTAACTTCGCTACTTGCCGCCGAGAAAGACGCCGCTACTAACAACGACAAAACCGCGCAACGAGATGCGTTACTCACCATCGCGCAGCTGCACGCCAGTGCGGGGGAGTACTCGGAAGCGGTGTTTACTTTGAAAAAAGTTGGCGAGGTTGATGAAGCGTTCAAAGCAAGCCCTGCTTCCACAGCGACGATCGCTTCGTTGCTGGATTTAGCGGGAGACGCCGACGGCGCTGACAAAGTGCTGGACGAGATGCTATCAAGAGGTGGCGACGTGAACGGTGTCCCTGCTGCGGCGACGCTGCGAGCCGCGGACCGCGTGTTCGACCGAGGGCGGCAAACTGAAGCCCTCAACGCGTACGAGAAGTTAGTCTCGGGTAGTTCTTGGGTCACTGATGAGGAGAAGCAATGCGCGCTGGCTGGGGTTGTGAAGAGTGCGGCGGCGCTCGGCGATTTTGCGAAAGCTGAAAAGGCGGCTACTGAGTTAACAACTTTGGCAAAACAGTCAAAGGCCTTGGATCCCGATTCGCTAGAAGAGTCCCTCCCTGCCTCTGTCGTCGCGCGAGCGGCAGAGATGGAACAGAAGCTGGGGGGCAAAAAAGATAAAGCCGCTCGCCAGAAAACCCACCCTCAAAAAAGAAAAAGGGTCAAGAAAAAGATTCTTTACCCCAAGAACTTTGATCCCCAAAACCCGGGCCCCGCGCCCGACCCCGAGCGCTGGCTCCCGAAACGCGAGCGCGCTTCGTACAAGGGTAAGCGCAAGAAAGTCACGGTGAGGGGAGCGCAAGGCGCTGGAGGGTCGAGCGCGGATTTGAAATCAAAAGAGTTTTCGGGAGGCGCCGGCGGGGGCGACGAAAAGGGAAAGCAACCCGTCGGATTAGACCCATCAATTGCCGAGAAACTCGCGGGCAAGGGAAAGAAAGGCAAGAAGAAGGGGAAGAGGTAGAGTTGTTTAATGTTGAAAACCTTTGATTCTTCACAAGTTACGTACACTCCTATGAGCATACACCCTGATTTCACATACACCCTCGTCACTCTTCACACATCAACTTACTTCGCGCCCTCGAAGCTCTCGACGTTGGGCATGTCGTCGTCGGCGCCGTACTGCGCCGCGATCTTCTTCAAATTAGCGAGGTTATCCGGGCCAAGCTGGTTGATGATCCCGGGAAGAAGGTCCTGGAGCTTCTTCGTGCTGGAGTTACCGGAAACGACGTACGTGTTCGCCGCGATGCTCGCCTTCACGGTGGGGTTGGTGTAGTGAATCACGGAATCCTCCTGGAAGATGTTAACCTCCTCAATCCCGGGGATGGGCTGGACCCCTAAACGCTTCACGGTGCTATCCAGACGCTTGTCGTCGTTGGAAGTGGTCTTGTGCACAGCCTTGTGCTTGCTGTGGGTTGGGGAGGGGATGAAGGAATAGGACGGTCAGCTATCGGTGACGTTGCAATTGAAAAAAAAAGACAAAAAAAGCACACACAGCTGTGTCGAAATGCGCTGAAGTGCGAAGATCCACGCATCAAGGTGTCCGAACTGTCTGCCGGAAACCGGGACGTGACCTGAACCCGATCGCCGGTACGCGGATCGAATGACGCCAACAACTCATTTGACTCGCTATGCATCGTGTCCCACAGGCACGCATCACATCGGGTCCCCGTATGGGCAAAGAGACGCGTCGCCCATGACGCCGTGTCCGAGAAATTCGCATACCCGCGATGACCTAAATCTAATGAAACGTACCGGCGCATCGTGCCCTTGCCCCCCATGCGGACGGAGCCCGCGAGCTTCTTCAGCTTTTCAACATCCATGGTGGGTTTCTGTGAGAGTTATAGGTGGGATAGGAGGAGGTTAGCGTACGGTTTAGTCGTCCTAAACGATAGTTATACCAGTTCTCCGTGGGTGGGTCAACCGGGAAACATCGAAGTGTACATCTGTCTCGTTTGGCGTAATCTCTCCATTTTCCGCGTCAGGGTTTTGGTCCGTCCCGGAACGCACCTGTGATCCGTGCGGTGTTTACGAAAAGAGTAACCCGGGTGGGAGACTCGTTGACCGGCACGTGAAGTGCGGCGTCGCGCGTGTGAAAGAGGGGGAGCGAGTGGGTGCTGAGCGGAGGATACGGCGAACGAGGAGACGGTTAACTTGTGTGAGTCCGTCCGAGTTGATCGAGTCAGTGTGAAATGAAAAAGTCTGTGCACGAGCTAAAAGAGCATGTGAGATGGGGTACGACTATTCCCTTCTGTTCAGCAAATATGACGTGAGTTTTCTTACAAGTAAGCCCTGAGGGGCTTGAGCGCGTCTCCAGAAGCTCTCGGGACGCGCATTCGGTGTCAATAACACTGGCGGATGACCGGAGAGATTAGCCGCGGCCGCGACCGCGACCGCCTCCTCCAAAGCGGCCCCCACCGCGACCGCCGGCAAATCCGCCCCCACGTCCACCTCTGCCACCCGCGAAGCCTCCTCGTCCGCCGCCACGACCTCCTCCACGACCGCCTCCTCTGCCTCCACGTCCACCACGGCCACCGCCTCTTCCACCGCCTCCACCTCCCCCTTTCTGGGGCAGGAAGCGTTCCATGGGAAGAAGCTTGTCGGGTGAAATGTGAAACGCGTCGCCCTTGGCGTATGACGTCGCGACGATACCTTCCGCCATTTTAATCGTAAACATCGACGCGTTGATTGGGCCGAAAATCTCCTCAACCTTGCCTACTTGCGTCTTGTTCTCTAAGAAAATAGGGCCGTTGAAGTAAGGGACCTGTTGTGTTGGGGAGGGTTGGGGTTAGAATGAGTGTTGGGTTAAAAAAAGTGCGATACTTATTTTCTTGGACAAGGCTCCTTCTATTTGTCTTCGCCTTCGTGTTCCAATACGTACCTTAGTGTTCGTGAGCTTGCAAACCGCTTCGCCCTCGCAGGCGTGCATGAACGTCCCAACCTCTGTGAAGGGGAATCGAAAGGGAAGGCGGGTTAGGGACGTAAAGAGTGAATGATTGATTTACCAAAAAAGGCTTCCAAACGCCGCCCCTTGTTAGGGTAAACGAATTGTGATTGGATGCTTGGGGCGTTGAGGTTGTGGTCATGCGATTCAACCAAAATCAGCAATCAATCCAAACGTACCAACCACAGTGTCCGGAGGTCCCTCGTCAAAGCCGCCTCTCCCTCCGCGGCCTCCTCTACCTCCGCCGAATCCTCTGCCACCAGGGCTACGCCCGCCGCCGAATCCTCGGCCACCGCCTCTTCCAGCGGGAGGTCTCATTGTTAGTAGTCGCTGGAGGAGTTAGTCTCCGTGTCTCGGAGCGTAACTAGCGTGTCGCGAATGCGATCGTGATGTTTCCTGTTGGAAGGACGGTGAGACGCGAGGCGTGCAGCGCGCGCGTCGAGTGACGGGGTTTGGGAGCGCAGAGGGGTTGACAGTGATGGTGATTTCTTTTTTGCAGGCGCAGGTTCCCCAAAGGGGCAAAGCGTATTCAGTCTAATATATGTGCATAACACAAACACGTCACTGAATGCCTATACAATTCAAAGTCGCTGGCTGCACTTTATTTTTTTCGGCGGCGCTCGATTTTTCAAGCGCAGTGCAGGTCTTGGTGCGTCATCTCACAGATCGCCACGCGCCTATCCGCGTTAGGCTTAGGCTTCCCTCCGCGGACCGCGTTCCGTCGAGTCACGACCCATTGTAGGTCGATTCGAACGAGTCAGGAGATCGGCTCATCGACTAACAAAGCCCTGCCGATCGGCCTTTGAGTGTCCATCAAACTGCAACCATGGTACGTTCCACGGCCGCCACAGCCTTTACCAGAGGACGCCTCTCCGCGAACCTACCGCGGGGATGCGCGCGATCCACGAACGTGGCGTGCACGCATATCGACCGTACACGGACGCGTCACCCCGACATCTCCTTACCACGACGAGAGGAGTGGAAGATGGAAGGGTTCGAAGATCGGATCATCATCATCGAAAAAAAAAGTGCATCCAAATATTTTCATTCATTCTGACCAATACCCCCTCCTTTCACCCACTCCCAGGCGCCCGGCGACTGCCGCATGTACAAACCTTTGTTCCCCGAAGTGGACGAGGTTGTGATGGTTCAGGTTAAATCTATTGCGGAGATGGGGGCGTATGTGCAGTTGTTGGAGTACAACGGCATCGAAGGGATGATTTTGCTGAGCGAGTTGACCAGACGAAGAATCAGAAGCGTTTCGAAACTGATCAAGGTGGGACGGGTGGAACCTGTTATGGTGCTCCGAGTGGACAAAGAGAAGGGCTACATCGACCTTTCGAAGAGAAGAGTAAGCCCAGAGGATGTCGCTGCGGCTGAAGAGAAATACAACAAATCGAAGATGGTGCATTCCATTCTGCGGCATGTCGCGGAGACGACTCCTGGAAATTCACTCGAAGAGCTGTACGAACACATGGCGTGGCCGCTGTATGCGTCGCACGGGCACTGCTTCGAGGCGTTCAAACAGATGGTCACCGCGCCTGATGCTATTTTGGATGCGCTGAAGCGACATGATGGCAGTCCTGCGGTAGATGCTGCTGTGAAGGAAGCGCTGGTGAAAGACATCCGAAGACGCATGACCCCCCAACCCTTAAAGATTCGCGCCGACGTGGAACTCACCTGCTTCGCGTACGACGGGGTTATGCACATTAAAGACGCGATGCGGGCGGCGCTTGGGAAGAGCCAGGAGGGTGAGAGTGGCATTATGATCCAGGTATCCCTTGTAGCTTCACCTTTGTACGTGGTGACGTGCCAGACTCTGGACAAGGATGCGGGCATCGCGTTGGTGGATGAAGCGGTCGCCGCGGCGGCGGCATCTTTGGAATCAGCGGGGGGCAAGATTGTCATCAAGGAAGCCGCGAGAGCGGTCAGCGAACGCGACGACCGCCTGCTCGCCGAGAAGATGGAAAAATTACAAAAACTCGCGGAAGAGGAGGACTCGGACTCGGGTTCAGAGGATGAAACCATGGGGGACGTGGACGCGTCCAAGCTGGGGGGGGCGCTGACAATGTAAGATTTTGGAGGCTTACAGATTCTTTCACAGACGCTCTGTGTCATGACTCGTATGACGCGTCGCTTGTAATGAAAAGGGACACCTGTCATGATATACTCGATACACTCACAATCACAACAACCTGTCACAGACTAATAGCTCACCGAATACCCGACCTATTTCTTCGCCGCGGGGGGCTCTTGCAGAAACTTGTCCAACTGCTGTTTCAGCTGCTTATTCGCCCGGTTCAAAAACGCGGTTTCCTCCGCGTGCTTCGCGTCTTCGCGCTGGCGCCGTTCGTTCTCTCGTTGTTCAATCGACTCGCACTTCGCCCTCCACTCCGCTTCTCTTCTCTCGAGGTCTGCGATTTTAGCAGCCTGCGTCTCGATCGTTTGCTCCATCTCATCCTTGCCCTGCTCCGTTTGCAGCGCTTTTCGCATGCCGAACGCGACGCTTGATTCGTACAGCGTCTGATAAGCCATAATAGACATCCTCAACTCATCTCTAACCCTCAACAGCAACAACCCCCGCTCCGCACACGTCACCGTGACTTGTCGAATAAGCTCGTCGAAGCACTGGGCGTACAGCTCTTCGCGGACGGGGCAAATGCCGGTTTCCCTGGCTTGTCTCTCTTGAAGCAGTCGATCCAATCTCTCTTGTAAAGTTATAACGTCCAGCCGCGTCGCCGGCGCGCTGTTCACCCGCTGCACCCACAACGCCTGGGAGTCTTCAAACTCTCGCGGCGGCAAAATCGCGTTCAAAATGTCCTCTGTTTGCTTCGCGGACGACGTCGCGGAGGGCTTTGACTTGTTGTTGAGGGTGGATTTCTGTACATTATTTATTGAAGGTGGGAAAAAAGAGCATCGAGATGAATTGGAATGGGACAATGGGTCAGCGGCGTGAAGTCAAGTGCTCGTGAGACACGAATCGCTGGTTTTGTGTCCTTCGTGTCGCGCTGCGTGTATATCGTAGTCTACGCGTGCCATCTACCATAGTCTGCGCGAGGTGTCTACGCGCTTCGTTGCACAGACACGCTCAATCCGCGGCTGCCTAATTAAGCACCACCAAAAGTCGCAATGGCGTTTCCCGTGCCCGACTACGTCCGGAAAGCAACCGCTCCAACCCGCTGCGACGAACCTTTGTGCTTTTCGGGATGCGTGAGTCCTTCATGGTGGTAATCTGCGGGTAGTGGGGGGTCAGGGGGGTCAGGGATACGCTCGATGGACGTCATAGAGGCACGAAGCACTCAAGTACTATAGGAGATGCATTCTTCGCGCAAAGACCTTCGTTCCCAATCTCGGTGGAGTTAACGTAGCTGGGGGCGAGTACAGGACTGCAGGACTGCAACATCACGCACCATGATCGGCGACTCATACTTCACGAGCGTGTCCATAGGGGGGATCGGCATGGCGCGTGAGGCGAACGACGCCGTGAGCGACCCGAGCGCGACGTACACTGCGCGGACCATAGACGGGTGAAGGAATTTGACGTGAAACGGGCTCAAGTTTTCTGCGAGGCAAAATCGCAGTCCTCATCACCAGACTCAGACTAAAAGCCCATACGTTTTCGGACCCGAAGCGCGCTTGTGGACGAAAAGCCTCTTCACCCGCTGTGTCCCTCCACAGCCCCGCGCGGCGCTGCCGTGTCTGTACGCGACAGGCGACGGATCGCGCGCTTGTTGGATTCGAGGTCGTCGAGAAGGATTCACGGACGGCGTAAGGGGACTGGCTTGTGAGACGACGCGAGGCGACGGAGGGGCATTGAAACGACGACGATCGCGTTTGCGTGGAGGGAAAGGTCATCATCACGATGGCGGACGTCGCGCTGAACAACCCGTACTCCCTCCTAGATTCCCAGATCGAGCAGCTCCTGTCCGGGGTGATCTTGCGTGAGGAGGAGGTTATGAAAATATGCGAAGCCACGAAGGAGGTGTTAAGTTTAGAACAGAACGTCGTAGCCGTGAAAGCGCCGGTCACCGTGGTTGGCGACATTCACGGCCAGTTCGCAGACTTAGTGGAGATGTTCGCAATAGGAGGGAAGTGTCCGGTGACGAACTACCTTTTTCTAGGTGATTACGTCGACCGGGGGTACGACTCGGTTGAAACCGTGTGTACCGTGATGGCGATGAAAGCGCGGTGGCCTGATAGGGTGACTTTACTCAGAGGGAATCATGAGTCTAGGCAGATCACGCAGGTGTACGGCTTTTACGACGAGTGCCTGCGCAAGTATGGCAACGCGAACGTGTGGAGGTACATCACGGACACGTTCGACCACCTACCTTTGGCTGCTGTGGTCGAAAATCAAGTGTTCTGTCCGCACGGAGGGTTGAGTCCGAGTTTGGATACACTGGAGCATATAAGAGAACTAGATCGTACACAGGAAGTGCCGCACGAAGGGCCTATGTGTGATTTGCTGTGGAGCGACCCGGATGACCGGTGCGGGTGGGGCATCTCCCCACGAGGAGCGGGATATACCTTCGGGCAGGATATAAGTGAGCAGTTCAACCGGGCGAATGGCCTCAATCTTATTGCTAGAGCGCATCAACTCGTCCAGGAGGGTTATGAGTGGGCGCACGACAAATCGGTGGTCACCATATTCAGCGCCCCCAACTACTGCTACCGGTGCGGCAACCAGGGCGCTATCATGGAAATCGACGAACACTGCGAGCGGGATTTCCTGCAGTACGAGCAGTTTAAACGCACGCAGAACGTGGAGGAACGGAAAAAAAGAGCAAAGATGCCGGATTACTTTTTGTAAGATAAGTAATTACGTAGAGAGTGAAATAAGCGCGCGCGGTGCAGTAACATTGAAAAGACGGCAGAGAGGTATAACTTGTAAGTACTTTCGTCTTTAACAACCCTACGAGTATGGATACTTCTTATAACAAATAGTGCTATCACATAATCTTTTTTAAATGAATCACATAATCCTACTATTCTTGTAGGCTAGGCATAGAACTCCCGTACCCTGCAATAGCACGCACCGCGTCGACGTCGGGTTCGTCCCCGAGCTCCTCCGGCGTCCGCACCACACCATCCGCGCCCATCACCGCGGTGGTCGGGTTGTACCCCTCGTTGTAGTTTGGGCACCCCAGGTCTCGCAACGCCGCGGTGGCGACGTCCATGCAGAATGAAGGGTGGTTCTTCTTCGCGAGTCGTAGTGATTGTTCCACTGTGGTGGCCAGCATTTGTCCTCGGAGTTCCTGGTTCCTGACCACAGCGTTTCGGAAAAACATACAGCACTGTCTTTGAACACCTTTGTGTGGAATGGCGGACTTGCTCGCCATAACATCCGCGACGGTTTCGAACACGGAATCAGAACTACACTGCGTCGGCGCCTCGGGGTGCTTCAAGCACGTCGCCGCAAGCGCGCCGACGCACTGCTCCACCGCGGAGAGACAGGATTGAGCGTCGTCGTGTGCGTTTTTAGTCTCTGAAGTATTCTCATCGCGCGTTTCGTTTGCGTTTGAAATCTCCGCACGTTCGCCGAAGACCCTGGCGCAGTGGTTCAGCGCCGCTATTCCGCCGTGTTGGACGATCAGCGGCTTGACGATATCGGAACCGGCTAATTGCCGTACGAGTTGTGCGCACGCCTTGGTTGTCTTGGCACTGCTCGTCGCGTTCCCCTTCAGCAAATTCAACGCGCACAGCAACCCGCCTTTCTCGCTCGTCTCGCGGCAAATCTCGTCGTTCACCGCGACGTGGCGAATAGCGGCGGCGATTTGTTGCAATACCGCCAGGTCAGTTTCGTTTTCGTTCGATTCCAATTGGAACGCGGCGCATAGTGCGGTGGCAGCGCCTGCTTTCGCTAATGCTCTGGCGTGCGCGAACGCCCCAGACGCGGGTTCTCGCGGGTCATCGCCGGTGGTCAACGCTCGCGTGGCGCTACACGCTTCCCGCAACGCATTGCGCTTAGTAGCCGCAATATCAGTATTGTCATCAGAATGTTTGCCCATAGTACCCTCATTACTTCTATCAGTACACTCGCTTAAAATCTCCACCAGGCACGTTTCAATCTCCGCCTTAACGAACGCACCCTTGCACGCTTCGCACTTCAACGACGCGTTCGCGACGACCTTCGCGAACAGGGACTTTGTTTTAAAGTTACTTTTTTGGCACGCCTGCCACGTTTCGTTGACGAACGCCATGGGGAACTTTAAAGATGCGTATGTTTCCTTGGCTTCTTGTGCGGTTAACACAGCAGCCAGGGTATCAAGAGCGGTGTTTAGCAGCTCGGTATCAGTCTTGCTGTCCTCAAAACACAGTGCGCATTTAGTCACAAACAACGAAGAGGCTTGCACGGCACCGGCGCCCACGCATGCCATGCCCCATCCAGGAACAGCATCGGCGGAAGTCATTGCATTTCGTAACGCCTCCGCGGCAGAAGTAACGGTTTCTCGGGTTGGACTGTCACTTAAACTCGTCTTGCTCTCCACAGCCTCAACGAACGCTTTCGTCAACGCAACCACGGGGTGTTCCCCTCGTCCTTCAGGGCCGGCGTACGATTTGTCGATCTCGCTTAAATCCACGCCTTGAAGCGTAAACTCCTTCACTGCATCCGCCACCGCTTCTTCGGGCTCCAAATCGAAATCGTCGATGTTCTCCTGGACGCACTCGTCGAAGGTCTGCTGCGTGACGCGACGGAGAGGTTTGGCAGCGGGTTTGACCGCCATGGCACCCAGGGAGAGCTTCCGCGACGCACCAAGTGTGCCCAGATCGAGTGCCCACGTTGACCAGAAGAGAAAACGAAAAAAAATTGGCTAGCCGTTTGTGTTTGAAATGAATTATTTGGCAAGCACTCGGGTGTCTCTCGTCACAACCACACGCGCTTTACGCACTCCCCCACAACACTCAACTTTACAACATGTCTGGCAAGGGAGCCAAAGGACTTTCCGGCAAAGGCCTCTCCGGCAAAGGCGCCAAGGGCACCATGAAGGGCGGCGACAAGAAGAAGCCCACGTCTCGATCCGTCAAGGCTGGCCTCCAATTTCCGGTGGGCCGCATCCACAGGTTCCTCAAGGTACGTTTTAGATATATTTGAATGCGCGTTTAAGCGCATGCCCTTCCAGAATCGATGTATACATCCCTCTGTACAGTCTTCGCGACGATATGCGCGTTTTACCCTCCACCGCGCCCCCCCCCTCGGCCACCTCGGGCGCTCGAAATTTGAATTCCCCGTTTTCCACGGTTGGATTTTGCATCCGAGCATCCACTAACATACCCTCTAAATGCCCATTCGACCTTCCAACAGAACCGCGCCGCCTCCGGTGGCCGCGTCGGTGCCACCGCCGCCGTGTACTCCGCCGCCATCCTCGGTACGTCGATTTACCATCGAGATACCCAACCATCTCCGGCCAATCTAACACGACGTTTCAAAGTCGTTGCTTGACGCGGAAACTAATCTGGAATAATCAAAGTCCAACCCTCTCCCGTAATCTGAACCCCCTCCCCCCATTAAACCCACAGAATACCTCACCGCCGAGGTTCTCGAGCTCGCCGGTAACGCGTCCAAGGATCTCAAGGTACGTTGAGTGGATTGAAACGCTCGACCACGCCACTCCTCCCATCTCCGACCAAGTTTCCGTTCGGCAAATCCGCAGACACTCGCGACAGACGTCGGAAACGCGTTTGAAAGTTGTCCGTTTTGACTCTTTTTTTGACAGTTCTGTTTTTCTTTCACATCCACTCACCTCTTTCCTCTTTAATTAATACCCGAACAGGTCAAGCGCATCACGCCCCGCCACCTCCAGCTCGCGATCCGTGGTGATGAGGAGCTCGACACCCTGATCAAGGCCACCATCGCCGGTGGTGGTGTCATTCCCCACATCCACAAGTCCCTGATCAACAAGACAACCAAGAAATCCGATTAAGTTTTTTGTTAAAATTTAAAAGGCAATGGCTCTTGTCAAGGCTTAAAAGCGCGGAGGGTTGTATTTATATAACGGTATCGTCCTGCAAAGGATTTCCAATGACATATGCACAGCAACCATCTGCCCTGGGATATACAACGCGACAAGTGAGTAGACCATGTATGAGCATTCAGTCATGAGTTACCTCGCTTGCGCGCCGACGACGAGAAAAAAAACACAAAAATGAAAAAATCTATACAAAAGGAGCTGCGCTCGGGAAAAGCGCGCCACGGGAACCCGTCTCGGTTGAAGTGTAATACATGTTTGAAACTTACACGTGAATCTATATCTATCTCTTATCTCTATGCGCAAACAGTCACACTTCCTTGGCTCTTCGCTTCGAACTTCCTGCGCTCCCTTTGCCGTGCCGAAACTCTTGAATCTTGCGTTTCTTCGCCGCCGTCTTCTTTTCGTTTTTGTTGATTTTTATTCTCGCTGCGCGCTCGGGGTCGGTGACTTGTTCCAGGGCTTTTCGTTTACGCCTGTCCTGCCTTCTTTGGTTGATTCTCGATTTAACTTCCGCGGAAGCGCGTGAAAACAAGTCACCGGGCATTTGGTTTCGCAAAATATCCAACACCTCAGCAGCCAACTCGCGGTGCGCATCCTCAACCTGCACGCTTTCGTCGACGCACAAAGAATTGGGAAGAACCAACTCTTTCGCCACCGAGGCGTTCCTGTTGAAGCCTTCGTTGCCCAGGCTTTGAGCGACTGCTGCTGTCCAGCGTAATACGCCTGCCCGGGCCGCCCCTACTCCCCCAGCGCCCACCTTGCCCAACCGCCGGAACAACCAAGGCACCGGTGGTCGGAGCATTTTGACAGGTTTTTTGTTGGAGTCATTTTTGGTGTCAACGTCGTCTTCTGAATCATCTGACTCTCCATCGCCATCCGCTTCACCATCCAATCCATTCTCCTCATCCAAAGCCATGATCGCCTCCGCGTCACTGGGCGATGCTTTGATCAGCACCACAGTGGCAAACGTCAAATTCTTAACAGTCTGCTCCACTAACCCGTCATCCAGCTCGACGCAATTAACGCCGGTCGACTGTTCCAAAATGGAAACGCACGCGCGCGCGACGGATTCCAACCGAATCGGTCTTTGATTTATTTTGGATTCTTTCTTGGAAATCGTCTCCGCCGCGATGGCACCCCCGTGCTCCGCCAAGTACCGCCCCACCACCCGCGCCGAGGCTTGCTGCACCCACTGGTGGCGATGTGTCAGCAAAGCCTGCGCTGCAGCCCAAGGCGCATCGACGTGGTCCAGTTTTTTGTCCAATTGAACGTCGCTTAATTTGCTCTGCGCGGCGTAATTCTCGTCAACCGGTTTCGTGTCGCTCAAACTCTTCGGACACTTCGCGCTCATCTTTTCTAATAACAACAACGCATGGTATGCGGTTTGCCAGCCGTATGCGGTGTCGTCGTCATCGAATTCGTTGATATTATAATTAGATGTAGGGTCGTGCTCAATCAGCGCTTCGACGATGCGCCGTCTTGCCGCTCTTGTCGCCAACGATGCATGACCCGGCGCCGCGGACGTCGCGAGCCCGAGCGTCTGCATCGCCGCTCTTGCCAACCGCGGGTCGTCGGACACGGATTTTTTATCGTCAGTGCTTCTGAGCCACCCGACACATAACGACAACAGTTTCGTGATCGTTCCTGGGTCGTGCTCCACTCGGCCTAGCAAAGCAGCTAGGGCTTCGCCTGCCCCACGTCTACACTGCGCGTCCTCATCCGCGCCGAGTCGAGCAACCAACGGTACGAACAAAAACGGCGAGTGAACCATCACGACTTCTTTCGGAAATTTAACCACCACTGCTTTGATGCACTGTAGGGCTGACAATCGTCCGGACGCGTACTGATACTCAAGATTCGCCGCCAGCGCGTCGATGTGCTGTCGCAATCGTCGCTCGCCTAGCGGGTAATCAAGAAGGAACTGCACGAGGGCTTGAGAGCACAACGAGCGCGTTTCCAGCGCGCCGGCTCTCACGATCAAACTCGACACCGTCTTCATGACGTCGTAGATTTCAGGGAGAAGAGGTCGTCGGGCGAGAACCGCTCTTAGCAGTGAAAACGTAGTAGATCGATGCCCTTCCCGTTGGTCCCCCTCCAAATCACCGAAGCAAAACGTGACAAGAAACCGGAACTGTGCCTCCGTCGGCGTGAACCCGCTGTGGCGCTTCAGAAGGTTGTTCAGAAGCTTCATGCAGTCCTGCGCGAGATTTTCCCCAGGTCTCGGGCACTCGCGGAGGAGCGCCATGACGCGTCGAGCGAGCGCTCCGGTTGACTTGTCGAATGCATTTAGCCGCATTGTGGAGAGTTGGGCTAGGCACCTCGTGGCCAATGGGGGGACGGGGGCGTGGGGGGATTGAAGTGCCCTGGCCATCAACGGCACGACGCCCTCAAGAATCTTCCTTCTGTTTTTGGAAAGGCCGGCGATTGTTTTCTGGTGTGAAGAGTCAGGGTCTTCAGGGTCTTCAGGGTCTTTAGGGTCTTCAGGAGAATCATCTTCCCTCTGCTGATCCTCTTCCTCTGCGTCAACAGCTACCTTGCCTCCCACACCTTTTTCGCCACTCATC